>Ga0190352_1000233_pt1 | contig 14002 bp, 15 predicted proteins | sample 4872131011_MG_FD_161682 | JGI IMG/M metagenome (GOLD analysis project Ga0190352, IMG submission 161682) | Hydrothermal vent microbial mat bacterial communities from Southern Trench, Guaymas Basin, Mexico - 4872-13-10-11_MG | ecosystem: Environmental > Aquatic > Marine > Hydrothermal vents >...
CTTTTTGTGCCTCTCATCAACATTTTGGCCACAAAATTACATATACCATTATTCTCTAGTGTTTCTGCCCTCAATCCTCCCATAAACGCAGCTGCTAGAGAAAAAGTAGGCAAACGATGATTTTCTTTCACTACCAATGTTAAACCATTATCTAAGACAATTTTTTGAATACTTTTTTTATTTTTTACCTGTTCTTTTTTTTGTGGCCAAAGGGTATAAATCTCTTTTTTGGTGAGTTTAATCTTGGCTATTTCAGGTATTATAGCCACTAAAGAAAGACGCTGGGGAATTAAATATTTTTGAGCTACTTCCTTTACCTTTGCTTTGGTCACTGCTTGAATGTTGGTCAAATAATCAGCACACTTTTTGGCATCTCCTTCTACCACCTGAAAGAAACCTAAGGTGTTAGCCCAGCCTTCCATAGTCTCCTGTTTATAAACAAACTCTGATTCCAAATTTAATTTTGCCTTGGCTAGTTCCTCAGAAGAGATACCGTTTTGTTTAATTTCCTCAATTTGAGCAAAGATTTCTTTCAAGGCAGTCTTTAGGTTATTGGTTTCTAATACTGACTGGATAATAAATAATCCTGGCCCTTTAGGGGTAAAGGCATGAGTGGCAATAGAGTGCACTATGGGTTTTTTTAACTTTAGGGCTATATTGAGACGAGAACTATCACCCATACCTAAAATCTCAGAGAGCACGTCCAGGGCATAGGCATCCACTTCTCCCATTCCTGGAATAGGGAAGCCCAATCCCAAATAAGTTTCTTTAAATGGTTTTTTCATAGTAAGTAAACGTAGCTCTTTTTGAGGAGGTTCAGAAGGGAATGTAATAGAAGGAGAAGGAACAAAATGACCAGAAAAAACAGAATTTAATGCCTTTTTTACCTGTTCTTGTTTTATATTTCCTACAATGACTGCTACCATGTTACTAGGCTGATACCATTTTTGGTAATATTTCAATATCCTTGCACGATTAAGGTCCTTTACTGTTTCTGTATACCCAATTATAGGATAACGGTAAGGATGTTGTTGATAAGCAGTAGCCAAAAGTGCATCAAATAAAACAGAAAAAGGGCTATCTTGGTTTTTTCTAATTTCTTCCAAAACCACCTTTTTTTCACTAGCTAATTCTTGGTGGTCAAACAAGGCATTTTTCACCATCTCAGCTAATACCTTTAATCCTGTTTTCCACTGGGCACTGGGTATCACTATGTGATAAACCGTATAATCAAAACTAGTATAAGCATTGATACTGCCTCCATTGGTCTCAACTAATCTAGCTATTTCCCCTGGTTTATAATGTTTTGTTCCCTTAAAGACCATGTGTTCAATCAAGTGGCTTATGCCTGCTTCTGGGCGGGTTTCATGAGTGCTTCCTGTCTTTACCCAAAATTGCATGGCTACCACTGGAGCACTATTATTTTCTTGAACAATTACTTCCAAACCACTTGGCAATTTGAAAGTTTCCACTGTATCCAAGGGCAATTGTGTCTTTGCATCTCTTACCATGATTACCCCCAGCATTAAAAAGATAAAAAATATATATTTTGACATTCCACCAACCCTCTATATGAATTATCCCGTGAAAAACAAAAGTGGGCAAGCTTCATTAATTTTGACCTCTTAATAACTGTAAAATCTACCAATGTCAACAATAAGAAAAGTTACTACCTAATTATTTGACACATAAGATAAAACAATTTATAGTGGGATAATAAAAATATTTAGGAGGTAAAAATGAAAGTTGGTGCCAACACTATGGTGGAAATTGAGTATACAGTTACACTGGACTCAGGAGAAGTAGTGGAAGGAGGAGAGCAACCTGCTCGGTATTCCTTCATTTTTGAAACAGGACAGATTTTTCCCGCATTGGAAAGAAAATTAAAAGATTTAGAGCCAGGAGATACTACGGAGGTAACTCTTGCGCCTGTGGAGGCCTTTGGTGAGATAAAATCAGAGTTAATGAAAAAAGTACCTTTGTCTGAATTTCCTCCTGGTTTAGAGATAGAAACGGGCCACATGTATCGGACAGCAGATAGCAAGGGAAATCCTATGTATTTTTCAGTAAAAGAGAAGGATGAAAATGAGGCTTTATTAGACTTTAATCACCCATTGGCTGGTAAAACCCTTATCTTTAAAGTATTAATAGCTAATGTTCGTCCTGCTACTTCTGAAGAATTGGCTAAGGCATCTTCTTTGAAGCATTCTCAATAAAGGATGTTCTTCATGTAGTTGTGAATAACAATATGCTTGATGAGAGAAATGAGGAGAGATTTTAGTAAATCTTGAAATAGTGAATTCTGTGGAGAGGGCATTTTCTTGTAAACAATGTGGGGATTGTTGTAAAGGAAGAGGTGGTATCTGGATCATCAAAAAAGAGATTGAGGCCATCTCTAGGTATTTAAATATTACTCCCAAGGAGTTTATAAAAGTTTATTGTGAAGCAAAAAATGGGCACTATTATATTAAAGAAAAGGAGATAGAAGGCCAGGCAGTATGCATATTTCTTGAAAGAAATGGTGCTTGTGGCATTCACCCCTGTAAACCCTTACCATGTCGATTATGGCCTTTTTGGAAGGGTATTCTGAAAAGTGAAATTGAGTGGCGTATAGCCATGAACATCTGTCCTGGTATTAATCCCAAAGTGAGTTTTGCTCAGTTTGTGAAAGAAGGAGAGGTTTATCGTCAAAGGATTTTAGGTAACCAGGTAGATGAAAGAAAACACCTATGAAGTGGTAAAAAACAAACTTATTTTTGATGTGCCTGATTTTAAAAAGAAATTAAATCTCCCTTGCCCTTAGACCTAACCAGGTCTAAAACTTTATTCCTCAACAGTGAGAGTTACATTGTTTGGTTGGTGGGGATACTAATAGACGCTTCTCTTTCCCATTTTTTTTCTTAGTGAATTTAGACTTCAATTTTTGCCAAACCTGCTTCCACCAATCCATGCTTTTTTATACTCCCAAATAGAATTTTTGGCAATATCCAAAAATCCGTAATAACTTTAAAAGAAAGCCCATAAATGTAGTAAAATAAGGCAATTTTTAAAAACATAGCTTCACATAAAAGGTGGCCATGTTAAAGTTTACATATTAAGACGTCAGAGTAAAAAATGGGTTGGAATTTTATCCAAAAAGAGGTCGCGGATTTCGAGAGCAAAATCTCTCTTGACAAATATGATAAGATGTTTAAAAAAGTAGTTTTCTAATTAAATAAAAGGAAGCTTGAAAATGGATAAGATATTGGTCATCGGGGCGGGAATAGGTGGTATTCATGCAGCATTAGAATTGGCTGAGGCAGGGTATTATGTTTACTTGGTGGAAAAATCACCTTTTCTAGGTGGTTTGATGGCTCAAATTCTTAAAACATATCCTACCTGCTTTTACTGTTATATTTATCACAAGCTCTCTGCCTGTCTTAACCATTTCAATATAGAAGTCTTGACTCAAACTCAGGTAGAAAAAGTGGAGGGAGAAGCAGGTGACTTTCAGGTAACCCTTACCAGACATCCACAGTATGTAAATAATAAATGTACCGCTTGTGGTATCTGTGCTTCCCAGTGTCCTGTGAAGGTAAATGACCCTTTCCTGGATAAACTCCAGTCTAGAAAGGCCGTTTACTTGCCTTATGCCTCAGTTTTTCCAAACAAATATGTAATTGATACCCAAAATTGTTTATTTTTCACTAAAGGTGAGTGTAGGGAATGTGAACGAGTTTGTCCGGTCCAGGCGATTAATCTCAATGCCACCCAAGAGACCCTTCATTTAAATATAGGGGCAATTGTTCTGGCTAGTGGGGCATGTCTTTCTGATGCTGCTGTTTATGACCCTTACAATTACCTCAAGTTGCCTAGTGTGATAACCAGTATGGAATTTGAACGCTTAATGAAGATTTCCATTGCTACTCATGGCTATTTGGTGCGGCCCTGGGATGGTAAAAAGGTTCAAAAAATTGCCTGGCTGCAATGTGTAGGTTCTCGTGACCGTGAACGTCCTTATTGTTCCAGTGTTTGTTGTATGTATGCCTTAAAAGAAGCTATAATAGCCAAAAAATTTAATGCCCAAGGCACTATTTTTTTTATGGATTTAAGGACTTATGGGAAAAAAGGCGAAGAGTATTTGTCAAAGGCCAAGACATTAGGTGTTCGCCTGGTCCGTTCCAGGGTTGCTGCTATTTTAGCTGCCCCAGAGAAGGGAAATGTGATAGTGAGATATACTTCTTCTGAAGGAGAATTGAAGGAAGAGGAATTTGACTTAGCTGTTCTTTCTGTAGGTTTTTCTCCTTCGCCAGAAATGGTGACATTGGCCCAAAAGGCAGGTATTGGTCTTAATGGTTATAACTTTGTGGCTACAGATGCCTTTAAACCCATTCAGACTTCAAGAGCAGGAGTTTATGTATGTGGTGTATTTCAAGAACCCAAAGATATTTTAGATACTACTATCCAGGCCAGCGCAGTAGCCGGTGAAGTAGGTTTGCTTTTGGGTGCTTCTGAAAGGGCTATTAAACCCTGTCCTCCTGTCTTTTCTCAAGAGCCCAGAATAGGGGTGTTCATTTGCCAGTGTCAGGGAAGCATAGATGATGTGATTGAAACTGATAAGATATTAGAAGAAATAAATCAATTGCCCCAGGTAGTATGTGCTAAAAGACATTTTAATTTGTGTAGTTTGGAAGGTCGGCAGTTTATAAAGGAGAAAATCAATGACTACAATTTGGACCGGATAGTAATTGCTGCCTGCACCCCCAAGCTTTATGAAACACATTTTAAAAAGATTGGAGAGGAAGTAGGGTTAAATCCTTATCTGATAGAGATAGCCAATATTCGTGAACAGTGTGCTTGGGTTCATGCAGGCTGGCAGGAAACACCTACCCAAAAGGCCACAGAAATTACCAAAATGGCAGTGGCAAAAATTGCCTTAGAAAAACCTTTACTCAGAAAAAGACCTAGTGTTTTTAAGAAAGGTTTAGTGATCGGAGGAGGCATTGCCGGACTTTCAGCCGCACTACATTTAGCCAAAAGAGGAATAGAAGTTTATTTGGTTGAAAAGACGACACAATTAGGTGGTATAGCTAAAAAACTTTATTTTTCTTGGCAGGGAGACAATGTTCAAAGCTTTTTAAAAGAATTGATTGAACAAGTGGAAAAACATCCTTTAATTAAGATATTTAAAGAAACAGAAATTGTTGAAACCAAAGGCAAAGTAGGGGCGTTTACTACCATTTTAAATGGGTCATCAGGAACTCAGGAGATTAATCATGGAATAATTATTATAGCTACCGGGGGTAAGGAGGATAAACCACAAGATTATCTCTATGGGAAACATTCTCGGGTTTTAAGCCTTCTAGAGATAGAAGAAAAGATTGCCAAAGGAGATAAGGTTTTTCAAAATAGCAAAAATGTGGTTTTTATCCAGTGTGTAGGCTCAAGAGACAATAACAGAAATTATTGTAGTCGGGTATGTTGCACCCAATCTTTAAAAAACGCCATCCAATTGAAAGAAAATAATCCACAGACCAATGTATATATTCTTTATCGGGATATTAAAACCTTTGGTTTTAGAGAAGAACTTTATCGAAAGGCAAGGATTAAAGGAGTGGTGTTTATCCGTTATGACTTGGATAAAAAGCCACAAATAGAAATGGAAAAGGGTAGGCCCCAATTAAAAGTAAAGGTGTATGACCCAATTTTAAAAGAAGAGCTTATTATAAATGCAGATATTGTTGCCTTGGCCTTACCGACCATACCCGCATCGGGAAATAAAAAATTAGCACAAATACTAAATATACCTTTAGACCAATATGGTTTCTTTCAAGAAACCTTGAAAGATTTAAGCGTGGTGGATACCTCTGTTGCAGGCATATTTATCTGTGGTTTGGCTCAGGGCCCAAAATTTATGGAAGAAAGCATTGCGCAAGCCATGGCTGCTGCCACCCGTGCTTCCTTGGTTTTGTCCCAGGATGAGATATTTTTATCCCCTGTTGTGTCTCAAGTCATTGATGAAAATTGTGATGGATGTGGTTACTGTATTGATCCCTGTCCTTACAATGCCCTTTCTCTCATTGAATATATAAAGAATGGTGAGATAAAAAAGACTGTGGAGTCAAATCCGTTCTTATGTCAAGGATGTGGAATTTGCCAAGCCACATGCCCAAAAAAGGGGATATATATTCCCAATTACAGCTTGGAACAATTCTCGGCTATGATAGATGCTGCTTTGAAATTAACTTAAGAGGGAGGTATAACTTTGAAAGAAATATCCATTAATCAATTAGACCCTGGTTTTAAATCCCAGGTAGCCAAAAGACTTGGAGGAGAGAGCATTAAAGCCTGTTTTGCTTGTGGAGCTTGCACTGGAGTTTGTCCTGTAAAAGGGGTGAATGATGACTTTGACCCGAGAAAAATTATCCACATGGTTCTTTTGGGAATGAAAGACCAGATACTTAGCTCTGATGTTATTTGGCATTGTATTCAGTGTAGGAATTGTTCCTTTGTTTGTCCTCAAAATGTAAAGTTTAGTGAAGTTATGGCTGTACTGAGAGATATGGCGATTGAAGCTAATTATGTACATCCTTCTTTTAAAGAAATTGTGGGAAAAGTAGACAGGTTCTCTCTTGAGCTTAGAGGAGAAATGCTTTCTGAAATCCTGAATAAAAAAGCCGAGGCTATAGAAATTAACTTAAAAGAATTAGCTAAATCTACTATTTAAGTAAAATGATAGAAGACAGAGAAAAAATAATAGGTGCAGTAATGGTAGTGGGGGGTGGTGTTGCCGGGATACAGGCCGCCTTGGATCTAGCAGAGGCAGGTTATTTTGTTTATCTGGTGGAAGAAAAGTCTTCTATTGGCGGGGCTATGGCGCAGTTAGATAAGACATTTCCTACAAATGACTGTGCTCTCTGAATTCTTTCACCAAAGCTAGTGGTGGCAGGTGGTCACCCCAATATAAAAATCATTACCCTGGCCCAAATAGAAGAAATTGAAGGAAAACCTGGGAATTTTAAGGTAAAAATTAAAAAACAGCCAAGATACATTGATGAAGCAAAATGCACAGCCTGTGGTATATGTGGAAGCTATTGTCCTACACCTGTTTTTGATACTTATAATGCTAACTTGGAAATAACAAAATGTATCCATATAGATTATCCTCAGGCAGTTCCTGCCACTTACGTGGTAGACACTAATGCTTGTTTATTTGTAAACAGACAGGAGTGTAAGATATGTGTGCCTACCTGTCAGGCAGGGGCCATAGATTTTAGTCAGACAGCGTCTTATGAAGAAATTGCTGTAGGTGCTATTATTTTAGCCCCTGGTTTTAGCCTCAGTGATGTTTATGCCTCTAACCAATATGGTTATGCCCAATATCCCAATGTAGTTACCAGTCTTGAGTTTGAACGGATTATGTGTGCATCTGGTCCTTATAAAGGCGAAATTTTGCGTCCATCTGATAAAAAACATCCCAAAAAGATTGCCTGGCTACAATGTGTAGGTTCCCGTGACCGCGAGCATCCTTATTGTTCCAGTGTTTGTTGTATGTATGCCGTAAAAGAGGCCATAATTTCTAAAGAACATGATCCTGATTTAGAAATTACCATTTTTTATATGGATATCCGAGCACAAGGAAAGGGATTTGATGAATTTATTCAACGAGCACAAGAGGAATATCACATTCATTTTGTGCATTCACGTGTGGCCCGAATAAAAGAAATAGAGAATCACAATTTACTTTTAAGGTATTGCTTAGAAAATGGTAAGACTGTTGAACAAGTATTTGATATGGTAGTTTTATCTGTAGGCCTGGCTCCTCCTCAGAAGGCCTTAGAACTCTCCCAGAGGTTAAAAATTGGGTTAAATAGATATGGCTTTTCTCGCACTCAAGAATTTACTCCAGTGAATACCACTAAAGAAGGTATTTATGTAGCCGGAGCGTTTCAAGGCCCAAAGGACATTCCAGAAAGCGTCACTCAGGCAAGCGGTGCAGTTGGTTGTGTTTCTAGTTTACTTGCCCCTGCAAGAAATACCCTCACTATTAAAAAAGAATATCCACCAGAGATAGAAATAGAAGAAGAACCCCGAATAGGGGTATTTGTTTGTCATTGTGGAATAAATATTGGTGGTGTAGTCAATGTAGCCGAAGTCCAAAAGTATGCCGCTACTTTAAGAAATGTAGTTTATAGTGAACAAAATCTATATAGTTGCTCTCAAGACACCCAAGAAAGAATCAAAGAAGTAATTAAAAAGTATGGTTTAAATAGGGTAGTAGTAGCTGCCTGTACTCCCAGAACCCACGAACCGTTATTCCAGGAAACCATTAGAGAAGCAGGTTTAAACCGGTGCTTGTTTGAATTTGTAAATATTAGAGACCAATGTTCCTGGGTGCATATGCATGAAAAGGAAAAAGCAACAGAAAAGGCAAAAGAATTGGTGCGCATGGGAGTAGCCAAGGCCAGATATATTAAACCTTTAAAGGAAGAAAAAGTAACTGTCACACCGCGAGCCCTTATTATTGGAGGAGGGTTAGCAGGTATGACAGCTACCCTTACCTTAGCCAATCAGGGATTTGAATGTTACTTGGTAGAAAAAGAGACTGAATTGGGTGGGAATCTTCATTACATTCACTATACCTTAGAAGGGAATAATCCAAAGGAACTCTTAGAAAGAATGAATAAAGAAATTTCTCAACATGAAAAGGTTGAGGTTTTTACCCAGGCAAATATAAAAGAAATTAGCGGTTATGTGGGTAATTTTAAGACGGTGGTTGAGCTATCAGATGGAGAGAAGAAGCAACTTGAACATGGGACAATAATTGTAGCTACCGGCGGACACCAATATTTGCCTCAGCAATATCTTTATGGTGAAGATGATCGGATACTTACCCAATTGGAATTAGAGGCAAAATTGGCCAATTCTGAACTCAGTGAGAGAGACTTAAATACCGTGGTTATGATTCAGTGTGTTGGTTCCCGGACAGAAGAAAGACCTTATTGTAGCAAAATTTGCTGTAGCCAGGCCCTTAAAAATGCCTTAAAAATAAAAGAGATAAACCCCAATGCCAATGTGTATATATTTTATCGGGATGTAAGAGCGTATGGTTTTAAAGAAATTTATTATAGGAAAGCAAGAGAAAAGGGAGTAATTTTTATCAAATATGATAAAAATAATCCTCCGCATGTAGAACAGGTAGATGGAAAATTAAGGGTAATAGCTACAGACCCTCTTTTGGAGGAAAAAATAGTTATTCACCCTGCTCTAGTTGCTTTAAGTGTAGCCATTGTTCCTAATGACACCAAGGAATTAGCTACTTTACTAAAGACTCCCTTAACAGCCGATGGTTTTTTCTTAGAAGCACATGTAAAATTAAGACCAGTAGAGGCAGCCGTAGATGGCATCTTTTATGCAGGCATTGCTCATTTTCCTAAACCTATTGATGAAACCATATCCCAAGCCTTGGCTGCCGCGGCCAAGGCCTCTATTGTCTTAGCTAAGGGGTATGTTGAAGTTGAACCCATTGTTTCTTGGGTAGATAAGGAAAAATGTATTGGTTGTGGAATTTGTGAAAGTTTATGTCCTTACAAGGCTATTAGGCTTATCAAAATTAACAAAAGAAAAAAGGCAGAAACCATATCTGCTTCTTGTAAAGGCTGTGGTATATGTTCTGCTCATTGCCCTGCAAGAGCAATTTCTATGGGTAGATTTACTAACGATCAGATAATGGCTCAAATTGCAGCTTTTAAGGAGGAATAATCGTGGCCCATAATGGATTCGAACCAAAAATTTTAAGTTTTCTGTGTAACTGGTGCTGTTATGCAGCAGCTGATGCTGCTGGTGTAGCCCGCTATCAATATCCCACCAATACTAGGGTAATTAGGGTCATGTGTACGGGAAGAGTAGACCCACTATTTCTCATTAATGGTTTTTTATATGGTGCAGATGGAATATTTGTGGGTGGGTGACATCTAGGTGAATGTCATTACCTGGAAGGTAATTATGAAGCCCAATTTGTAATAGCTTTTGCTCATGAAATAATGAAAGAAATAGGGATAAATCCTAAAAGGCTTCTCTTAGAGTGGGCTTCGGCAGCAGAGGCCACCCGGTTTGTAAAACTTATAACTGAATTTACAGATGAGATTAAAGGTCTTGGCAAATTGGGAGAAAGTGAGAATATAGAAGAAGAAACTCTGAAAATAAGGCTTGAAGCTGCAAAGGAGGCTTTAGAAAAAGCCAAATTAAGAATGGCATTTGGCAAACAGGCAGTAAAACTTAGACAAAAGAGAGAGAAGGGAGAGAGTGCAGATTTAGAATTAACTGAAGGACTTAAAAAGATGATAAAAGAAGAGCTTTCTCTTTATCAAATAATTCTATATCTGCAAAAATCGCCTCAGTCTTTGTCTAACTTAGCTAACAAATTAAATATAGCTGAGGGAGAAGTAGAAAAATATATTGCTTCTCTTACAAAAAAGGGCAAGCTTACTGTTAAAGAGGGGGGTCCTGCCCCGGTTTATGTCATAAAAAATTAACCAACTGTTCTCACCCTGGGCTTTACTACTTTCCCGGCTTTTAGGCACTTAGTGCATACCCGAATGCGCTTTACCTGTCCATTTACCTCTACTCTCACTTTTTGGACATTGGGTAGCCATCTTCTTTTAGTCCTGTTATTGGCATGGCTTACATTATTACCTACAGAAGGTTTCTTACCACAAATCTCGCATTTCCAACTCATTCCAACCTCCTAGATTTAAACTCCAATTATTTCATATCCATTTTTAAAAAGCAAGGCCGCGGTGACACCAGACCCACAAGATAATCCCTCTTTTTTATAAACCCACTTTACTCCACAAGAAGGACTTTTTTCCTTAAGATAGCACTTTTTAACCCTAAATAACTTCGCCAGTTCCAGGGTCTTTTTCGCTCCTTGAAGAAAATTAAAGGTTACATCCTTCTGTGCTTCATTTATTACCCTTGCTTTTAGCTTTTGGACATCAAAACCATCACCTCCTACTATCACTGCTGGCACACGAGGAGTGGGAAGACCTCCCAACTGCTCAGGGCACACGGGTAAATAATTTTTATCTTTTAAAAAATCCATAAGCTCATTGCAAAAAGCACTAGTCCCGTCATATCTGCATTTAATTCCTATCAAACAAGCACTAACCAAAATCATATAAATTCTATTTTCCCTTCGTTTTCTTTTCTTTCTAGAATTTTTCCTATAATAAAAGGTTGTTCTTTCAAACCTATTAACTGTTGTATAATTTCTTCTGTATATTTAGGATTGACCACTAAAATAAGTCCTATTCCACAGTTAAAAGTAGAAAACATCTCTCTTTCTTCTATCTTACCTTGCTTCTTTATAATATTAAAAATCGGAGGAACTTCCCAGCTATCTTTTTTAATTACTGCTTTACAACCCTGTGGTAAAATCCGCTTAAGATTTCCAGGAATCCCACCACCTGTAATATGGGCCATACCACTAATTTGAAAATTACGAAGCAGACTCAAAACCGATGAGGCATAAATGCGAGTTGGCTTAAGGAGTTCCTCACCCAAAGTACACTGGCATGTTTCTAAATACTTATCACATGACCATTTTAATTCTTCAAAAAACAGCTTTCGCACTAAGGAATAACCATTGCTATGTAAACCCGAAGAAGCTACTCCTATTAACTGATCACCTACAGAAATTTCAGAACCATCAATAATCTTTTCTCTTTCTACCACTCCTACTGTGAAACCTGCCAAGTCATATTCTCCTGAAGCATAAAAATCAGGCATTTCTGCTGTTTCTCCTCCGATTAATGCACATCCTCCTTGACAGCAACCTTCAACTATACCTTTTATTATCTCTTCTACTTTTTCTGGAGCAAGGTAACTAGTAGCAATATAATCTAAAAAGAAAAGAGGTCTGGCTCCATGAACTACTATATCATTTACACACATAGCTACTAAATCAATGCCTACTGTATTATGTTTATCCATCATAAAGGCAATTTTTAATTTTGTTCCTACACCATCAGTAGAAGAAACAAGTACAGGATCTTTATACTTATTTTGAGAAAGGGCAAAGAAACCAGCAAAATGGCCAATGTCATAAAGGACACTACTTTGGTGCGTCTTTTTTACTAAGGCTTTGATACGGCTTACCGCCTCATCTGCTCTTTTTAGACTAACCCCAGCCTTTTCATAGGTCAAGCTGTCTTCCATTTTTCTTTGTTACCTCCATTGCCTGCCTGAAGTCTATTTTACCACTATAAAGGGCACGACCAATAATTATACCTGCTAAACCATGAGTTTTAAAAAAAAGAAGCCGTTTAATATCTTCTATTTTGGCCACACCTCCTGCTACATAAACTGGCACTTCTACCTTTTTTAACAAAACACTAAGTGCCTCAAAATTTGGGCCTACTTCCATACCATCTCGACTGATGTCGGTATAATTAATACCTACTACTCCTAATTTTTGTGCCTTTTGAGCAAAGGCAAAGGCTTCTATATTAGTAACCTTCTTCCAGCCTTCTACTGCCACCTTTCCGTTTTGGGCATCTAGGGCCAGAATAATCCGTCCTGGAAATTGCTCACAAATTTTTCTAAATTTTTCTTCATCATTCAAGGCCAGAGTGCCTAAAATTACCCACCTTACACCTGCTTTTAAATATGCTTCAATGTGTTCAATGGTTCTGATTCCACCTCCCACTTGCACCGGGATGGAAATTGCTTTGGCGATTTCCTTCACTATTTTTATGTGATATGGCCTTTTTAAAAAGGCCCCATCTAAATCAATCACATGGAGCCGTTTTGCCCCACAACTTTCCCAGTAACGGGCCATGGCTACTGGGTCTTGATGAAAAACAGTCTCTGTGCCTTCCTTCCCTTGGCGTAAACGAACACATTTACCATTTTTTAAATCAATGGCTGGAATGATGATCAATGTTATAATACTCCCTTAGAAGAAGGAATATTTGAACGATGTGCATCAAGGCATACAGCCTGTCTTAAACTATGGCCACAGGCCTTGAAAATAGCCTCAGCACAATGATGTTTGTTTTCTCCATAAAGAAGATGAATATGAAGGTTCATCTTTGCTTCATTACTTAAGGCCCTGAAAAATTCCTTTATCAATTCTAAATCAAACTGTCTTATCTGACCTACTAAAGGATGACCTTGATAAAAGAAGAAAGGCCGCCCTGATAGGTCTATAAATACCTGAGCCAGGGCTTCATCCATAGGGACAGATGCCTGTCCATAACGATTAATACCTTCCTTTTTTCCTAAGGCCTTCTTTATAGCTTGTCCCAAGCAAATGCCAATATCCTCTATTACATGATGTGCATCTACCTCTAAATCTCCTCTGGCAGTGAGTGTTAAATCAAATAGGCCATGCACACAAAAAAGACAAAGCATGTGGTCAAAAAAAGGAATACCTGAAGAGATTTTGGTTTGTCCCGAACCATCTAAATTCAAATATAGCTCTACCTGTGTTTCTGTGGTCTCTCGTTTAACCTCTGCCTTCCGCATTCTTATATTCTCCAATCCTTTGATTTCACTTACCACACTTACTAGGAAAATTCAAGAAGAGGGGTTGTTATTTTGGGTCCCTTCATTTTGTGAAGCACTTGTCGCAATTCCCTCAATATCCTAAAGGGGTCACCCATTAAAAGGTAAAAGTCAAGACAAAAATCCCTCCTTACTAAAAAAGACCACATAAAACGGATCTTCCACATAAAAACTAGTTCCATTTTGATTGTATCTGTCGAACATTACTTTCTTTTCCTGAGACTATTTAGTTTCTTTCTCGTGGCAACATGTGTCTCCCGATAGGGTAATACCTCTGGCAGGGTTACATTGACTCGTTTAAGCAATTCCTTACAAGCATTGTCGGGTCTTGGAACGGTAACAAGCCTCTTCTCTCCAATGGCTATCACATTGCTCGTTATCTTGGCCAATCGGCTTATGCCTTCCTTTACGGTGATATCTAAATCCTCCCAGGCAGAACGCAAGTATCTCTCCA
>Ga0190352_1000234_pt1 | contig 13990 bp, 14 predicted proteins | sample 4872131011_MG_FD_161682 | JGI IMG/M metagenome (GOLD analysis project Ga0190352, IMG submission 161682) | Hydrothermal vent microbial mat bacterial communities from Southern Trench, Guaymas Basin, Mexico - 4872-13-10-11_MG | ecosystem: Environmental > Aquatic > Marine > Hydrothermal vents >...
AGAAGACACAATGTTTAAATGAATATATTTCGCAGACCAGGGAGATGGAAAGTAAAAAAAGATTCTTTCTCCAAGAGAGGAAAAGGCTGACTATGGAACAACAAAATTTGATCACTCGGCAAAGAGAACTAAAAGAGGAACTAAACGACATCCAAAATCAAGAGACGATACTTGAGAAAGAACAAAAAGAGAAAAAACACCGAGTTATCAAGGCTGATAATAAAGAAAAAAAACTTTTAACAACTATAAATAGGTTAAAAGAGGAAATAAATAGAGTTTTACGAGAAGAACAGGCTATTAAAAGAAAAGTTTCTTTATTTCAGTCTAAAAGGCAAGAATTATCTCAAAAAATTAACCTTTATGAGTTAGAAGTTTCCAAGTTAACAGGAGAAATAAATATTTTGGGTAATAGGCTTCAGAAAGAATATGGGATTTTATTTTCAGAAGATGGGTTATGCCCTCCATTGGAACTGAGTGTGGAAGATTTAGAAAATAAAAGGATAGAATTAGAGGGTAAACTTCAGGCCATGTCTAATATTAACCTGGGTGCCATTGAGGAATACAAAGAAGTAAGTGAAAGATATAACTTTCTTAAAAATCAAAGGAAAGACCTAAAGAGTTCTCTCAAAGATTTAGAGAAGGCAATCAAGACCATTGATAGGACTTCCGTTAATTTATTTCTTACTACTTTGCAAAAGGTAAATGAAAAGTTTTGTTCTATTTTGCAATTTGTGTTTAGGGGAGCTAAGGGAGAAATCACTCTTTTGGAACCAGCACATCCTTTGTCTTCTGGTGTAGATTTCAAGGTGCGGCTACCTGGAAAGAAAGTGACACATTATTTGTTATCCATGGGAGAAAGATGTCTCATCTCTCTTATCTTTCTTTTCAGCCTTTATTCTGTTAGACCAAGCCCTTTTTGCATTTTGGATGAGGCTGATGCTGGATTAGATTCACAAAACTTGCGCTGTTTCTGTGATTTACTATTACAGCTGAAAAATCAAATGCAGCTAATTGTTATTACTCATAATCGTATGACTATGCAAACAGCCGATGCTATTATCGGAGTAACTATGGAAGAAAAAGGTATTTCACAAGTTTTTTCTCTTTCTTTAGATAAGGAGGTAAGACATGCTCAATTGGTTTAAAAAAAAGAAAAAACAAGAAGAAAAACCCACTCCAAAACCCAGTGGCCGTCTTTCACGTCTTAAAGATAAACTTTTAAAAACCCGTCAGAACTTTAGTGAGCGTATTAACCATCTTTTCTCAGGAAGAAAGGAGATTGATGAACATATTTTGGAAGAGCTAGAAGAGATTTTAATTATGGCTGATCTGGGTGTAGAGGCCACCCAAAAGTTAATTCAAACTTTAACCCAAAAATCCAGCCAGAAGGAAATAAACAGTATAGACCAATTAAAACAAGATTTAAAACAAGAAATCCTTAATTTTCTTCAAATAAAAGCTCCTCCCTTAGATGTAGAAAAGTCAAAGCCCTTTGTAATTATGTTAGTAGGTGTGAATGGGGTTGGGAAAACTACTTCTATTGCCAAGTTGGCTAAATATTACAAAGATCAAGGTAAAAAAAATCTTTTAATTGCATCTGATACCTTTAGAGCAGCAGCTATTGAACAATTGGAAATTTGGGCTGAAAGAGTAGGAGCGCAGATATATAAGCAACAACCCGGGGCTGACCCAGCAGCAGTAGTGTTTGATGGTTTGCAGGTGGCCAAAAAACAGGAAATAGATATTGTTTTTGTAGATACTGCTGGTAGGCTTCATACTAAAATAAATCTTATGGAAGAACTGAAAAAAATAAAGAGAGTGATGGGAAAAACCATTCCTCAGGCCCCACATGAAATCTGGCTAGTTTTAGATGCTACTACTGGTCAAAATGTCATATCGCAAGTAAAAATGTTTCATGAGGCCCTGGAAATTACAGGATTGATTTTAACAAAATTAGACGGAACAGCTAAAGGAGGAATTATAGTAAACACCTCTTATAACTTCAAAATCCCCCTCCGCTTTATTGGGATAGGAGAACACTTACAAGATTTACATCCCTTTAATGCCCAGGAGTTTGTAGAAGCCCTTCTTTAACCCCTATCTATAGAAGATAGGGGTTAAAATTAAAAATTGGCTTATGTCTTTTGCTATACACAACCTGTTGGCTTAGGCAGACCTGCCATCTTACAAGCACCTTTAGCTGGGCCAGAAGGAAATAGCTCATAAATTTTTTTCAGTTTAAAACCTGTTTTCTTACAAAGCACTCTGATCATAGGAGCGATCCCATTTGCTTTGTAATAATCCTGTAAGAAATGTATTACTTTCCAGTGTTCATCAGTTACTTCTTTGATTCCTTCTATTTCCTTTATGTACTCTATCCATTCCGGGCACCAAACATCAATACCACCTGCCAAAAATCCATCTTCATCTACTTCAAACTTCGTTCCTTTGTACTCTACTACTGGCATTTACCTTACCTCCTTTCAAAATTTTCTGGGCGAGTTTAGCACAACACAATGAGCTTTGTCAATAGTTTAATCACTAAATTTTCCAAAATTTAATGTCTTATTTTCCAAAAGGCTCATAAATTGAGGATTTTAGAAAATTCCTTTTTCTTTTTACTATTCAAATTGGGTCAAAAATGAGTAAATAGTTTATTTTTTATTTTTTACTGAGGCAAACCAATCTATCTGGTGGCAGATACCCCTAATCACCTTCATATCAGTCACTGTAAGTGGAATTTTATTAAAAAGGCGCTTCAAAACTCGGCAAGTATGGTCTTTTTCTCCTCCCAGGACAAAACCTATTTTAGATAGAGAATTTATTAGGTGTTCATACATTTCCTCTAATTCTTCGGTTTTGGCCAGAGGAGGTAAGGCCTGTGCGACCTTTCCTTCTAGATGATAGTAATACAATTCATATAAAACTACCGCTACTGCCTGTGCCAAATTCAAAGAAGAATGCTTGGAAGATGTAGGAATAGTTATAATACTGTGACATAAATCTAATGCTTCGTTTGTTAACCCTGTTCTTTCAGGTCCAAAGACCAAGGCAATTTCATTTTTCTGTGACAAAGAGGTTAAAAAAGGAATAATTTCTCTAAGAAATAATACAGGTCTTTTATATCTAATTCTAGCAGTAGTTCCTACAATATAGTGAAATGGAGCTATTGCATCTCTTAAGTCTTGAAAAACTGAGGCCTGGTAAAGGATATCTTTTGCTCCCTTGGCACGGCTTAGGGCTTCAGGATGTAAAGGAGAAACCAGAGGATTGACTAAGACAAGGGAGTTAATATTAAAATTTTTTAAAATCCGTGCAGTTGCTCCAATATTACCTGCAATAGCTGGGGTAACTAAAACTACACGGAACCTATCCAGCTTAAGGGAGTACATTAACTTCGCTTTGGCTGTTTTTCTCTTCCTTCCTTTATGGTGTCTTTAATGCTTTGATATATTTCTTCAAAATATTTAGAAAAACCAGAGGGAGAGATTCTTCCCGTTTCAATAAATTTTATCACTACTTCTTTCGCTACCTTTAAAATTTTTTCTTCATCTGAAGTCATTTTTTTCTCCTCTAGAAAGCCTCTGCTGAAAAACGGAAGAAGGCCATACAAAATTCAGCAGAGGCTTTTATGAAGAGATACCCCTGAAGGCATCCCTTCTCAAAAATACTTATATAAGTTAAAATTAACCAAGTCAAGGAGGGGAAATGACTACAAGATATATTCCAAGCTATATAAAAACTAGTTCTAGTGGGAAATTAAAACAAAAAATTAAATTAGCTTATGAAATATTAGAGGAATGCACTTTATGTCCGCGTGAATGTAAAGTCAATCGGTTAGAAGGAGAAAAGGGAATATGTAAAACAGGAAAATTGCCGGTTATCTCTAGTTATTTTCCTCATTTTGGAGAAGAGGCACCTTTAGTAGGAAAGTATGGCTCTGGCACCATATTTATTTCCTATTGCAATTTGCTATGTATTTATTGTCAAAATTATGAAATTAGCCATTTAGGTGAGGGTAGAGAGGTATCTTTGGAAGAATTTGCCCAAATGATGCTTTCGCTTCAATATATAGGCTGCCATAATATTAATATTGTCACCCCTACTCATGTAGTGCCTCAGATTTTGGGGGCCTTAGAAATCGCAATAGAAGGGGGATTGAATATTCCATTGGTTTATAATACCAGTGGTTATGAAAAGGTAGAAACTTTAAGGCTCTTAGATGGAATTGTGGATATTTACATGCCCGATTTTAAATACTGGGATTCACAGATAGCAAAAAAATATTCCCATGCTCCGGACTATCCAGAGGTAGCTCGCAAAGCATTAAAAGAAATGCATCGCCAGGTGGGAGATTTGAAGCTCAATCCTGATGGCATAGCCGAAAAAGGTCTTTTAGTGCGCCATTTAGTTCTCCCTCATGGATTGGCAGGCACTAAAGAAATCATGCAATTTATTGCCAAGGAAATTTCTCCTAACACTTATGTGAATATCATGGCTCAGTATCGGCCCTGCGGTAAGGCCTATCAGGATTCTCTTATAAATAGACCTATTACCATGACAGAATATAGAGAGGCTATAAGAATAGCTTTAAAAGCAGGTCTTACCAGATTAGATAAAAGGCATTTTTAAATTTGTCTTTTAAGTGAAAAATTTTTTCATTAATTGCTATGTCCATTTCAATGGGAGTAGAAGGTTCTATTTTATCAGCTATTTCTATTAATGCTCCCTTTTTGCTCAAATTCAAAGTTTTACCCATACCTTCTGTGGTATTTTTTGGAGATAAACTCATATAAAAAATTAAATTTATACTTTCTTTGCGTTTTGCCTGTCTTCTTTCTTTTAAATCATTCTTTTCCATTGTCCCCATTATTACTTCTTTTTAAGGCAAAGTCAAATCCCAAAATCCGCGGTCTCTTTTGGGATAGAATTCCAACCTGCCTGCCCGCAGGCAGGCGAGCACTCCTTATATAACCTTTGATGTTGGTTATTTCAGCTTTTAGGTGACAGTGATAAAAGTAGAGTTGGTTGAAAGGAAAAAATGTCTTAATATGGAAACTTTAACATGGCTACCTTTTAGGTGAAGCTATGTTTTTAAAATTTGCCTTATTTTACTACATTTGCTTGTTTTCTTTTAAAGCTATTACGGATTTTGGGTAAAGAGGGGTATTGACAAGATATAATCCCAATGATATGTATGTACATAGAAACTTTGGAAGTTTGAGATGCCAGTTAAAAGATTAAATATTGAGCTACCTTTAGATCAATATGAATTTCTCCGCAAAGAGGCTACTGCAAGAGGAATTGCCATCTCCCGGCTGATTAGAGAGCTTATAGCAAAGCACCGTCAATCCCTTACAGAAGAACTTAAAAAAACCTATAAAAATGACCCCTGGTTCCGTAGGCGTGGTTCCTTTGATGGGCCGGATGATCTAGCTGAAAAGCACGACCTTTATCTATATGGCAAAAACAGATGATCTTCATAGATACTTCTGCATTCCTGGCCATAGAGAATCGAAGGGATGCTTATCACAAACAGGCTCTGGCATACAGAGATACTATTCTCCAGTCGGGGCTGGGCCTGATTACTACTGATTATGTTCTTGATGAAAGTTACACCATTATTCGCCTTCGGGCAGGTCATGCTGTTGCTGTCCAGTTTGGTGAAGATATCCTGGCAAGCCGCATTATCCAGATAGAATATATGACCTCAGAACTTCTTAAAGAAGCATGGCGTATATTTAAATCATTTGCTGATAAAGAATTTAGTTTTACGGATTGTACCAGTTTTGCCTTAATGGAACACCTTCATATTGATACCGCTTTTACCTTTGATAATCACTTTAGACAATATGGTAAATTTATTGTGAGGCCATAAAGTCTTTGGAAAAGCTTCTTCAATATATCCAGTTCCTTCTAGGAATGTGAACCTGTCCCTGATTTCTAATTTGTCAAATAATCATTGTGTAGGTACTGTTCTCTTATATGTGTAAATTTAGGAACTTGCAATAGGCTTGCCTCCCAGATTTCATTTACCTTCTTTTTATCTCAGGGGCAAAACCACCTTATTTAGGAGGATAAACTCTAATAATTTTAATTGTAACCAATTTCACACACATCCTGAGACGGTACCTTTGATGAAGTGAGAACAATTTCGTGCAAAATTTTCTTTGCTCTATCATCTACTCTTTGTCCAGCTTTGGCATATTTGCGAGCTATATCAGCCAAAGCCGTGGATTTGGATTTGGCATTCTCTATTGTTTTGGCTACAAAAAGAGCGCAGGCTAAAGGACTTTCTTCAACCTTGGCTTTAATCTCTACATGGGGAACAATAGTTTCTTTGATTTCCTTGATTGTATAGGAGCCAACCTTGATTCTATCTTGAACGATCTTTACTGCCAATTCTGATGAAGGATATTTTGATTGTATTCTTTCAATTTTTTCCAATGCCTTTTCATAGAGTTTTAAGGCATCAGAGTAGCTTGTCTTCTCAGCCTCTTGCGCTTTTTTCACTAATTGAGTAGCCTCTACAAAAAGTTTGTTTGCCTTTTCATCAGGACTAGCGCAACCAAAGATTAAAATCAAACCCAAACAAATAATAACATACCACTTTTTCATCTTTACCTCCATCTGCAAAAAAGGAATACATTTACTTTATACTTATATTGCGAAAAATTACCTTACTTAGAATTGTCTTCATTTCTACTGTGCCTATAGAGGCCTGAGGTGAGAGCAAATATCACTTCCTACGGATTTTACTCAGATTTTCTACTCTTTTACTTCATAAAGGGGATGCTCTCTCTTTATCAAAAGTTACTACAAAAAGTGCCTCTGTGTCCTGTTTATACCTAGGTAAACCTCCTAACTATCTTAAATTGTGGCAAAAATTTGTTACTTTGCCTTCCTTTTAGAACCACACAAAACCCTATTGGTTTAATCCTTTTCCTTAACATCACTATTTCCCTCATTTTTCAGTCGCAAATTTATTCCAATGCCTTATTTTTGCCAATTATTTTTTATCCATAGGCCATTCCCAAAATCCGCGATTGATTTGAGGTTAACTTCACTAACCTATTTTTAAGAAGTAGAGTTGGTTGAAAGGAAAAAATGTCTTAATATGGAAACTTTAACATGGCCACCTTTTAGGTGAAGCTATGTTTTTAAAAATTTGCCTTATTTTACTCCATTTGCTTGTTTTCTTTTAAAGTTATTACGGATTTTTTGCCCATTATTGTTTAAGCGCTTTTAAAGGGGGTGAAGAGGCTGCTAAGAACGCAGGATAACTTCCAGCCATAATCCCTAAGGCTAAACTGATACTTAAGGCCAAAATAAGATAAATGATATTAAAGATTATGGGTAAATTAGCAGCTAAACTCACTATCAAAGCAATTATTAAACCCAAACCTATTCCCCCAATTCCTCCTAAAAGAGAAATAAATACTGCTTCTCCTAAAAACTGCCATAAAATATGTATTCTTTTAGCTCCTACCGCGCGGCGAATACCAATTTCCCTCTGTCTTTCGGTTACTGATAAAAGCATTACCGCAAATATGCCCAGCCCTCCAACAGTGAATGAAATAATAGCTGCCATTTTGCTCAATACAGAAACAAGTCCAAGCCCTTTTTGTTTAGTTTTGGCAATATCTTCTAGTGAATAAATGCTGAAATCGTCCTTTTCCATAGTGGTAAGCCCATGCTGTTTGCGCAACAGCTTTCTAATTTCTTCTTTCAAACCCTCTAGGTTTATACCCTCTTCGGCCTGTAAGTAAAGGGCAGAAATATGATCTTGATTCAAAAGACGTCTTATGACTGTTTTTAAAGGGAGATAAACCACTTGGTCTAGGTTATCTCCAGCCAAGTCTGTGCCCTTTTCTGCCAATACCCCAATAACCTGACAGGGTACACGCCGGATAAGGATTGTTTTTCCAAATGCATTTTTGCCTTCAAATAAGGTTTTCCATGCCTCGTATCCCAAAACTCCCTTTTTACTTAAGTATTTTTCTTCCTTTGAGCCATAAAAATGTCCTTCTAACAATTTAAGATTTCTTACCTTAGCAATATTACTGGTTGCCCCTACAATTTTCATGGTTGTAATTTGCTGTTTATAACGTAAGGGGTAATTAATTTCCACAATAGGTACAATTTCTTTTATTCCTTTTATAAATTGTTTAATAGCTATAGCATCCCTTAATTTTAAAGTCTGCGCGGTGCTGAATTGTCTTACACCTCGTCCTGTGACATGCACTTCTCCTGCTCGAATAATAAGGAGATTAGGGCCAAACTTATCCAATGCTTCTTTTACCTTTTGGTTCATAGCAGAAGAGATGTTTCCTACCGCAACCAGGGAGAAGATTCCAAACAACACACCCAGCATGGAAAGAACAGTGCGTTTTTTATAGGTCTTAAGAAACTGGAATACGCTTTTTAAAAAGAAAAGACGTGTCATCCTCTTATAGCTTCTATGGGATTAATGCGAGCAGCATTTAAGGCAGGACGTAGACCAAAAGCAATTCCTACACCTAAACTTAAGCTAAAAGCCACTAGCCATATTTTTGCAGAAAAGACTATGGGGATTTCACCAAATTTTTCCAAGACAATACCGCCAATAAGGGTTACCCCTATTCCTGCAAACCCTCCTAATATGGTGGTAAAAATAATTTCCAGTAAAAATAATAGGGCAATATCCTTTTGCCTTGCTCCATAAGCCCTTCTGATACCAATTTCTTTAATTCTTTGTTTAATGCTTAAATAGGCTAAGTTGGCCAGAATAAAACCTCCTACAATTAAGGCAATAATACCTGCACTTCCCAAAAACAGCACTAAACTGCCAGAAATTACTTGCAAAATCTTTCTGACCTCAGCCGAAGTGAACAGAGAAAAATCATCTTTGGCCGAAAGTCCAAGTTTGTGATTGTGCCTGAGTAACATCCTGATATTCTCTTTTGTCTGCTCCAAATCAGCATGGGTTCTAAGACGCAGGGCAGCGATATATCTATCTTCGTTTAATAACCGCCGCATTAAAGTAGTAATGGGCAAAATAATTCTATCGTCTATGTGCTTGCGTCCAATTGCTCCTCCTCTGGCTTCCATTACTCCAATGACTTTTAAAGGCATTTTTTTGACCAGAATAGATTTGCCTAGAGGATTTTCATCTGGAAATAGCTCTTCTTTTATCTTTGCGCCAATAAGACATACTGCCCTTTTTTGGGCCACATCATTTTTACTAAAAATAACACCATCTGTAGGATACCATTGCCAACTGGAAAAATAGAAGGGAGTAGTTCCTATAATAAATGTTGACCACTTTTTGTTTTTATATTTTACAATGTCTCGGGTAAAATGCATGGGTATTACTTCATATATACCAGGGATATTTTCTTTAATGTCTTTTACATCCTTCCAGGTTAAGGTTTGGGTGCGCATTCTAATAGTTACTCTTTCTCCGCCAGAGACGATTAAAATAGCATCAGGACCAAACATTTCAAAGATTTCATTTACCTTTTTATTAGCTCCATCTATACCACCAATAATCAGGGCAATGGCTCCAATACCCAGGGCGATACTTGAAACAGAAAACAACAAACGTAATCTATAAAAGGAAATGGCAGATAAGAGCTGCTTAAGTGTGAAAAATATGCGATGTACCAGTAATGAATAAGTCTGTGTCACTTTAATCCACAATACGTCCGTCTTTCATTTTGGTAATTCTTTTTGCCTTGGCTGCCATATTGGGGTCATGAGTAACCATAACTACTGTTTTTCCTTCTGCATTGAGCTTACCAAAAATATCCATGATTTCTAAGGCTGTCTCTGTGTCTAACTGCCCAGTAGGTTCATCAGCCAAAATGATTTCTGGCTCATTTATCAAAGCCCTGGCAATGGCCACCCTTTGCTGTTCTCCACCTGAAAGTTGAGAAGGCTTACTTTTATATCGCTCCTTTAATCCCACCTTTTCTAAAAGATTCAATGCCTTCTTCTGAAGATGGCTTACAGACTTATGACTGTAAAGTAAAGGTAAAACCACATTTTCTAAAGCATTTAGGTATTCAATCAGATAAAATTGTTGAAAAACAAAACCAATATAGGCATTCCGTAGCCCAGAAAGAGAGTCATCGTCCAGATGGGCGATCTTTCTTCCCATAAGAAAATATTCACCTTCAGTAGGTTTATCCATCAGACCAATAATATTTAAAAGAGTGCTTTTACCTGAACCTGAGACGCCCATAATAGCTAAAAATTCTCCCTTTTCCACCTCTAAATTTATATCTTTAAGCACCTCAATTTCTCTTTCTCCAAGCTTATATATCTTTTTTATTTTTCTTAGAGAAATTATAGAAGTTTTAGACATATTTAAAGCATCTTTAATGTGATAAAACAAATTTTAAGGCTACCTTTTCTCCTTCTTTCAGACCCGAGAGTATCTCTATTTCATTTTCTCCTCTTAACCCAATCTTCACTTTAGTAGGAATAAGCTTATTATCCTTTACCTTATATACCACAGGAATACCTTTCTCAAATTTAAGGGCGGCATTAGGAATAAGTAATGCATTTTGTTTTTTCTCCGTAATAATCCGGGCATGGACTGTCATTTCAGGTCTAATAAGCTGTGCATCTTCTGGAGAAACCTTGACAATGGCCAGGTAATACACAATATTTTCTTTTACTTCAGGCTCAGGGTAAATAGTAAGAATCTTTCCCTGAAACCATTTGTCAGGATAGGCATCCACATAATAAAGCACTTCCTTGTCTGGACTAACAGTGCCTATATCTGTCTCGTCTACATAAAGCCAAACCTCCAGTTTGGTAGGGTCAATTAAGCTAATCAAGTTAGGTGCAGAAAGACCTGCTACCACTGTTTCGCCTTGTTGAGTGGTTACTTGAGATACATATCCAGAAATAGGGGCGTATATCTTGGTATAAGAAAGCTCTACCTCCAGACTTTTAATTTTTTCTTTTTGAGCATTGATTTTTGCCAATAAGCTATGGCGTTTTTGTTTATATTCTTCCTTTAAGCGATTGAGTGTTTCTAATGCTACCTGATAATCTGCCCACTTCACATCTCTTTCTTTTCTGGCCTGGTCTACACTATCCTGAGTAGTAAATTCTTGTTTTAAAAGGATTTCTTCACGGGAAAGATTAAGGACGGCATAATCATACCGAGCCTTGGCTGCCTGAACTTTAGCTTCTTGCTCTTTGATTTGCAATGGATAGGTAGCATCAATTAATTGTAATTCAGCCTGGAGACTTTTTAAAGTAGCTTTGGCACTATTTAAATTAGCTAATATTTCTCTATCATCAATCAAGGCCAGAAGTTCGCCCTTTTTCACAAAATCTCCTACCTGATAAGGCAAATAAGTTAAAAGACCGGTAGCCCGTGTGCCTACCTTAATTAATGCCCCCACTTGGGGCTTAACAATACCTGTTTCTTCTACAAAGGCAGTTATAGGGCCACGCCGTACCTTAGCAGTCTTTAAAATTTTTGGTTTAGAGGATTTAGAAAATAAAATGTAAATAATAACACTGCTTAATATAACTATTAAGATACCCATAAAGATTTTTTTCATCAGAACTCCATTACTCTGTAAGGTTAGTAAAAATGGCTCTTTCTAAAGCACTTATGGCAATGTTGTAATTCAACAGTTGTTGTGCCCAATCTATCTTACTTTGGACTAAATTCAATTCAGCTTGAATTAAAGATATAATATCCCCTTTGCCTACCTTGTATTCTCCATAGGCCTGGTCATAATTTACCTGTGCCTCTTTTACCAACTCTGAGGCTATTTGATAATTGGAGAAGGCCAGCTCCAAATCCTTATAGGCCTGATACACTTCCAGACGAATTTGTCTTTTTATTTCTGCCAGTTGTGCTTTGGCTGCCTGAAGGGCTTGTCTTTGAGCAGTGACTTTATGATATCGCCCAAATCCATCAAATATATCATAGGAAAGAGTAACGGAAACTACTGCTTCTTTTTCATTAAAATTGGGGTCGTTATCATACCGATAATAACTCAGTTGAGTATCCAGCTTGGGATAATAATTACTTTTATATTCTCTGATAGCTTCTTTGGCCTTTTTGGTTTCTAGGGCTTGCCTTTCTATCTCTGGTCTCCTTTGAGAAGCTAATTCTTCTAATACAGATAAGTTAGCATTAATCCATGTAGCTTTAAGTTTTCCTTCTAACTTTGTTTTTTTATCTAGAGACCAGCCTATTAAACTATTCAATTCAGCAATAGCCTTTTCTAATGCCTTTTTCGCTGTTATTGTTTCCATGCGCGCATTGGTATATCTCACTTGGGCCTGGGTCACATCAGATAACATAGCCACACCGGCTTTCCTTTTAGCTAAGGCCAATTCATAATTTTTCTTAGCGATTTCTTCAGCTTCTTTTCTAATCTGCAAGATTTTCTCTTTGACTAAGGCAGTATAAAAGGCTTCTTTTACCATATAGTTTAAATCATTCTCTATTATCTTAATATCTGTTTGGGCCTGATCAAAAGTATGGAGGCTTTGTTCTTTTACACTGTAACGATAACCTCCATCAAACAGCCGATAATTGAGGGTCAATCCCAGAGTGCATTGGTTATCCCATAATCTTCCAATAGAATTTAGAGAGGACTCAAATGTCCTTTGGTAAGAAAGGTCAGAAGAAAGTGTAGGGAAATAAGGGTCAAAACTGGCTTTATAAAGAAAACGGTTTTGTTCATATAAATGACGTTTTTCCTTTAAGGGTGGATATACTTTTTTGGCCAAAGAGATGGCCTCTTTTAAGGTCAGTGCCTCAACAGTAAAACAAAGACCAATAGCCAGAATAAGCGTAATAGATAATATCTTTAGAAGATTTATCCCTCGCATTCTCACTCCCCACCCCAAACAGGATTATTTTCTCATCCTCAATGAAAAATCAGATAGTAAATTTATCTCTGGGTAATGCCTTACATTGCGGGTGATTATTTTTAAGTTATTTTCCTTTGCAGTTGCCATTATGAGGCAGTCAATATCCGAGCCCCTTTTTCTATAATTTCTGTAAAATTCAGCTCCCATTTTTATAATTTTCCCGTCTAAATTCAATATCTCAACAGAACTAGCCAAGACTTCCACAGATTGATGTTGCTTTTTAGAATAACTCCCTTTCAACAGCTCATAGTATGTAAGAATGCTTATAAAATACCCATCCTTTTCTGAAATTTTTTAAATAATTCAGCAAACTCTCTATTCTTCAAAAAATCAATGCATATAAAGGCCTATAGCCTCTCTATATATATCCTCAGATATAGACACTGTCTTTTTCACAACAGCCATTTTATATCCCCTGTAATACTTATTAGTAATCCTGTCAAGTAAGAATAAAATCGGCAAAAATCTACTCCACAAATTTAATTTTTACCTTCTTTAGCGAAACCTTTTGGTTAATCCATCTAGTTCATAGGTGTAAGTGTAAAGCGGAAAGAATTGGGGGGCTCACCTTAAATATATGGCCTTTTCTAAACAGAGGCCTTTAGCCTGCCTGGACTTTACAGTAGTAGCCTGGAGGCTAAATTATAGAGATAAGTTTATTGGCTGGAAAAATTTATCTATGAAAAAGTTGTGCAACCCTTTTTATTACACAAAAGAATTGACACTACCTTTTTTATAAAATCCCTCTTGATTTTTTTCTTCAAGCTTGTTAGAAATAAAGAGATACTCCCCGGTAGCTCAATTGGCAGAGCGGGTGGCTGTTAACCACTAGGTTGCTGGTTCGAGTCCGGCCCGGGGAGCCATTCTGATTTTTGCTTTCTTTATTACTTGATTACTTGCCATTTTTGCTCCTGATAATTTTTCCCCCTACACCTCTTCTAAAATCTCCTCAATTCTTTTTTTGCTTTTTCCTTATTTAATGCTTTCCTCAGTTTACCCAAAGGGAAAATTTTTTTCAAATCACATCTATGTTGCTTTATTCTTCAGAACTGTTTCAATAATTTTTCACTTGACACAAAAATGACGGAGTGCTATA
>Ga0190352_1000236_pt1 | contig 13975 bp, 7 predicted proteins | sample 4872131011_MG_FD_161682 | JGI IMG/M metagenome (GOLD analysis project Ga0190352, IMG submission 161682) | Hydrothermal vent microbial mat bacterial communities from Southern Trench, Guaymas Basin, Mexico - 4872-13-10-11_MG | ecosystem: Environmental > Aquatic > Marine > Hydrothermal vents >...
AGAGGAAAAAGCTGGTAATTATCTACCCACCCCCAGCAACAAGAATGTCGGAATATCCCGCCTGCGGAATGATAGGTGGAATGTGGTGTAGTTTGGAATGCGGGGTGGAAGTTTGGAATGTGGGGTGAAGTTTGGAAGTTTGGAATGTGGGGTCGGGCCGCGCCATCTAGCTGATATTAAACAATTTAACTTTGTTTTTACCCCTTAATATCTCCCTTAAACGCGATTTTTGGGGGGGAATTCGAATTTAAGAGCTTCATTGATTATCGAAGCAGAAACTCATGCAATTCAGGAATTTCTCCATGCCTAATGCTGAATACGTTGGGTTGCTGGGCGTAAATGTTGGTGTAGATGGTGGGGCCCAATGCTGGGGTCTGCGCAATGCTGTGCGCAATGCTAGCTGGCGCAATGCCTGCAATGCTTGGGTCGGACCTTGGCACCTATAATCATATCAACTAGCTAGCCTAATTTTAGGCCGCAAAAAACACCCTCAAACGCGATTTTTCCCAGAAATCGGGTTTATCGCCAAAATGAGCACCTGAAACTGAATTAAGCTTTAAATATCAGAAGAATGAAAAATGATGAAGTGTTAGCGCTTTTCCGAAAAAACAGGAGAATAGTTATTATCTACCCAGGTGTTCCAGTTATTTGCCCGAAAATATGAGGACATGTTGGCGTTTTTGGATGCTTATTACCATTGGTATGCTCAGCTTCCATATGAAAAAAGCCGTCCGTGTTCCCATTTTTTTTACGTAGTTAAATAGGAAAACAAGCACTTGGGATGGCATCGTCAATTTTGTGGGAAATTAGGTAAATATGTATTGCGTCCCCAGTTTTTCAATAAGCAAGAAAAGGGGGGCGGACGTACACCCCCCCATAATTACCTACTTTTAGTCTTTATCTAAAAGAACGGGGTCATCTTCCACTTTAAGTTTCTGAGTCATCACTTCTTTCCCATTAACCATCAAAGTAACTTTATAAACACCTGCTTCAACCATTGGTCCCATCCGGCGGCCAAACCGTCTAGCCGTCTCATCCTGCTCTTCTGGCTTTTTCCTTAAATTCCAAAAAACTTTCTGGAGACCCTTAGCTTTTCCTCCAGTCAATTCTTGAATAACATTTCCTTCTAAGTCCTTGATCAGCAGCTTAACTTTGTCCGCCTTATCTTTAAGCCAATAATATAAATACCCGCCCACAGGAGGATTGGGAGTATAAGCAAACTCACCATAGGTTTCTCCTCGTCTTTCCATCATGTTCCACTTGACAACTCGTTGGGGCTCAAAAAGATGGGCTTCCTTCGCCAAGGCATCTTCTTTAAACTCTTTAAGAGGCTGGATATCTGCAATATAGAAACCTCGACCATAAGTGGCAATGGCTAAATCTCGCTCTCTCTTCTGGATGGCCATATCCATGATAATCACATCCGGTGCTGATTCAGACATCTTGAGCCATTTCTTTCCCTGGTCAAAGGTAACAAAGAGGCCGTAATCAGTGCCGAGATAAAGAATATCAGGATTATCTGGATCTTCCTCAATATCTCGGACGGGATTCATCATCCCCTGGCTGATATCCTGCCAGGTTTTGCCTCCATCATGAGTAACAAAAATATAAGAAGTGTCCTCATTGTGGGTTCGATATCCAGAATAAGTCACATAACATGTATCCACATCATGAGCTGAAGGTAAAACCCGCGTCACCCATCGATCATAAGGAAGAACTGCTCCTTTAGGTCGATCTTTGCGGAGACGGCCCCGTTTATCATAAAACTTGGCCGTGATATTGACCCAAGTTTTCCCTCCATCAGGCGACATCTGCAGATTACCATCATCGGTACCCGCCCAATAAAGCCCGGGCTTAATTGGCGACTCAGCAAAAGTGTAGATGGTGGCATATTGGAGGTTAGTCAATTTAGATTGAGCAATTCGCTTGGGGTCGGCTTTACTTAAATCAGGGCTAATCTTCTGCCAGGTTCCCGGCTCACCTCGACTCAAGGAGCGAAAAACATGCTGGGAGCAAACATAGACAATTCCGGGATTATGAGGAGACAATACGATCGGGGCATCCCATTGATAGCGTTGGGGCGGGGCTCCGGCAGCTCTTTCCTCTTCGGTATTACGATAAGAGAGGCTAATCATCTCTCCTGTTTTTAAATTCATCCGCCGCGAAAAGCCAAATTGACTTTCGAAATAGATAAACTCGGGATTCCACCAATCACGGACGACATAAAAACCGTCTCCAGAAGGCAAGTAAGTCCAATCAGCCGGGTAAACCCCATACTGATTGCGAGTCCGCGAAGGTCCCATCCAACAGCCATTATCCTGGGTGCCGCCCATGACATTATAAGGCATCTCGTTATCCACCGAGATGTCATAAAATTGCTGAGCCGAGATAGTGGCTTTCTGGGACCAGTGTTTACCTCCATCCCAGGTCTCACTTACTCCGCCATCATTGCCGTTAAGAATATGATCCGAGTCGAGAGGATCAATCCACATCCCACGGGTATCAACATGACATTTATTTTGTCCTGTCCAGTTGGTATTTTTAAAAGTTTTCCCGCCATCCTCAGATTTTTTAACCACCACCTCTACTACATACAAAACTTGGTCATTATTAGGATCCACATAAATCCGGCCTGCATAGCCGGCTTCGATCTGATTAACCACTTCACTTCCCCCAACAATTTTGTACTCCGTCATCCGCTTCCAGGTCTCTCCCTGATCTTCAGAACGATAGATAACCCCGGCTTTTTTAACCGGTTCCATCTTGCCCAATAAGGGGCCATAAAGAACTTGGAGGATGAAGCGATTGATGGTCTGATAAGAGAACCGCCGCTGGTTAAACTCATCTGCCTTGGCGGCCATTTCCTCTACCTGGGCTAAAGCTTCGGGTTTTTCTTTCAAGGCCTTTTTAGCTGCTGTCTTAAACGAACCTTTCTTCAACCCCAAATCAGCCCAGAGGTCAGGATTAGTCACCAACTCCTCTTTTTGAGCCCAAAGCTGGGCCGCATCTTTAATCTTATCTTGGTCAAACTTAACCACCTTCTGAAAAGCAGGATTAATCTCACCTTCCGCAGCTCCAGTTAAAATGGTCTCCAGGACAAATCGATTAACTTCTTCTAGCTCGCTTTTTCTTTTTTCTAACTCAGTCCTAAACCGGGCAAACTCATCAATAATTTCCAGCATGTCTTTATCGCGACGGTAAACCTTCCGGGCTACCTGAGTAAAGGCGTCTAAATCAACTTCAAGCCGCGCGGCAAATTCTCTATCTTGGATGAGCTTATTTAGTTGTTCAACAAGTTTAGAGGATGAATCCGCCTTTAAAGGCTCAAATTTAACCAGCTTACTCAAGCGAGAGTCAATTTTAAAGGACTTAAATTGATTAAAATAAGCTCCATCCCGGAAAAGATTCCGCGTCCGGAAAAGATACCGGTTTTCTCGGTCATCAAAACCCAAGTTCACTTCTTCATCCAACCGAGCATAAACAATCTTAGGATTCCGGGGATAATGGCCAATCCATTCCATCCCATTTTCGCATCCAGGGGTAATCCGTTGGTCAACTTCTTCCAAGTTTTCCCCCCATCGGTTGATTTATACAAATGATTTCCAGGCTGCCGATCGATGAACGTCCAGGTCCGACGATAAGTTTTATAGGCAGCGGCAATGATAACCTCAGGATTAGTGGGGTCGATAACAAAATCACCTACTCCCCGGTCTTTTAAATCCAGCACCCGGGTCCACGTTTTACCTCCATCGGTGGTCTTGTACAACCCTCGCTGGCAATCCATTTCATTGTCGTAGAGTTTGCCTTCGGCCGCTACATAAACGATATCAGGATTGGTGGGATGGATGGCTATCTTGGGGATGAAATAACTTTTTTCTAAGCCGATGTGCTGCCAGGTTTTACCCCCATCAACCGACTTCCACATCCCATTACCATGAGCACTCGAGCGCGCATGCAAAGGTTCTCCTGTTCCCAGATAAATAATTTGAGGGTTGGAGGGAGCCACTTCCACATCTCCCATACTCATATTCCCGTAATTATCGAAAATAGGTTCAAAATGAATTCCATGATCTTCGGTCTTCCAGAGTCCACCAGAAGCAGTCGCCACATAATAAACTTTATGTTGTCCGGCGGGCACAGCAAATTCGGTAATCCGCCCCGAAAAATTCCAGGGACCAATATGGCGCCAAGTGAAAATATCAAGGTCCTTGGTTGTCAGCTGAATATCTGCTCTAAGCAGAGAGGCCAGCGAAAAAATTATCAACAAAACCAAAACCCAACGAAGCTTAAGAACTCCTTTCATTAAAAACTCCTTTCTTATTTATTTTATTTCTTATTTATTTATTTTTTTATTCTTATTGGGAATTCCTGTTTTTCGGCTTTCGAAAAATGGCTAAAAAGCCATCACGACTCATGTTTAAAACTCTCAACTAAGACCGTTTCATGATGAAATTATGGCCCCACCGGGGGTTGGCAAACCGTCATCAGGAGGTTGGTGGGAAGTGAAAAAATAAGCTTTAACCTGGGAAGAAAAAATAGCCCAAGAAAAGTCAGATAAATTGATAACTTCATCAAACGAAGGAAAAATTCAAAGTCCATAAAACCTCTTAAGAATTAAAGAGAAAAGATTATCACAGGATTTAGAAAGAGGTCAATCGTTTTTAGGGAGGCGAGGTAGAGCATTTTTCATTTAATCTCCCAAACATGTCGAATTTAAAAAACTGGACAAAAACTGGGGAAAAAACTGAAAAAAACTGGGAAAAACTGGGGACGCAATACTTATTTACCTGTTTTTTCCCAGGCTAAAAACTTGGAACAAGAACGAATACAACAAAAGGACAAAAACTTGAACATACCAGAGAAAATGCTGAACACAAGGAAAACTGGGAAATAGAAACAAAACTCATCATTCATTTTATTTTTCTTTTAGCAATCAAACAGAAAAAAATTAACAGCCTCATATGTGCTTATTATATTTTTCTCTTAGGGATTAAAACAAAAAATTTAGTCTCGAAATATTTAATCTAGCTGCCGCGCAAAAAACCCTTATATCTTGCCGCAACCTTACCCTTGTTTTAACCGCAACCTTCCATTTTTAATTGTTAGTTTAATTTCAACAAGATGTTAAGTCAGCATAATTGATTTTTACCAATAAAATAAAAAAATTAAAATATTTAATGTTTTTGAGGGAGATTATCTCTTTACAACACTTTTCCAATCAAAAGGAGAAACCAATCTTCGTTCTACCCACTCCCGGGATATTTTAATTCCCCACTGGTCATGCCTCATTACTTGAAGCTTCGTTATTTCAGCCATTTCCAATGCTTTCTTGTAAAATCCGATTGCCTCATCCCTTCTCCCTTGGGCATCACGAACATTCCCCTGCCAAGTTGTAGCAATGAAATGGTAGTTCTCCGGGGCATCAAGTTCCAAAATCTTCTCAAAACAGGTAAAAGCTTCATCAAAATATCCGCCTTCAAAAATAACCAGTCCCAGTTTAAACCATGTTTTGTAATCCTTGCAGTCTAATTCAAGGGCACTCTTATATAATTCTAACCCACGCCTCCGCGCTCCAGTATAAGGCATGTCTTCTACTTTTTCCTTAAGGTCCTCCATATTAATAGGGGGAAGTTTATTTAATATCGCCAGCTGATGAGAAGGATCAAGCACTACATCTTTTAATTCTGAATTACTTCGGAAAAAAAGAGTATTCCTCCACAAAAATCTGCTTGTTCTCTTAATCTGGCTAGACCCGTCTTTAAAAACCGCCATTACCTCAACAGGCATACCCATACTATCTCCCATTTTCTCCACTACAATTTCAGTAATAAAACTACTTCCTGCTTCTCCTGCCTGGCTTCTCTTGTCTTCTTGTTTCTCCTCCTCTTCCTTCTTCTCTTCTTCCTTTCGACAGTCAGCCGAAACAATCCGATAGCAGAGATAATCAGAAGAGCGTACCCATTGGTCAAAAAACCAGTCTAAATTCTCTCCTGACTCTTCTTCAGCCATTCGCTCTAAGTCTCGGTAATTCATCCTCTTTCCGCCGAACTCTTCAATAGAACGTAAATAGACTTTCTTAAACACATCATCACCAATCACATTCCGTAAGGCGCTTACAATTGCATATCCTTTGCCGTGGATCAAGATATTATTGCGGTCATATTTCTGCTGACGCCGTAGTGTCTCTGGTGCATCGGTTGTTGTATCGAAACCCTTCTCTACTCCCTTAAGATACCGGTTAAAAAACTCATCATGCTTATCATCCGGCAATTTCTTCTTTTCCACATAAAATCTATCAGCCATTATCCCCATCCCTATCATCAGCCATGATTCAGTGTAACTCTTCTCTTCATCACTCATCACGTATTCTCCCCAGTACTGATGGCCAATCTCATGAGCTGTTATCCATTTCCAATGAAGTTCAGGCCGGCTGTTAAATGCCTGCTGTCCATGGATAATCACCAAAGCCGAAGCAAAAGGATACCCACCTACAGGTGATGCAATACCGGGGACAATATTCAATGAGGAAAAAGGGAAAAAGCCATGTAATTCCTTATAAAATTTAATTACATCAACTGCGGTTTCTAGGCAAAGAAGAGCACATTTTTTTCCTTTATCTTTATAAAATGACTTTATCAGAACGCCATCGGCATCTCTCTCTTCGACGTTAATATCCCTGAATAAAATAAGGCCAAAATTTGTTGTAACGCCTGGATTCTCGTAATAGCCGGTTTCAGGATTCAAACAACCGCTTGAAGCTAGTTTGTAACCAGAAGGTACCTCTACCTTAACTTTAAAGGAATCTCGAGTCGGCAAGCCATCCCACCAGAGTTTGGGATACCATCGCCTTAAAAAAATATCTCCATTATCCTGAGGGTTAACATGTAAACTGAATTTAAGGTCAAAAGAAAGCTTCTCGTGCGGTTTTATTTCTTTGGGAAGTGAAAAAAAACGGACTCCTTCTCCAATAGGATCTACTTCCTCAGGTGAAAGTTTTCGTCCATCAAAAAAGAGTTCAAATGACGAGCCGCCTCTTTCAAAAGCCACTGAAGTCATCTTTTTTCCAGAGGAATTACGGAAATCGACCTGGCCAATTCCTTCAAGAATTACAGTTTGATCCTTAATATCGAAGCTTACTTTCAAGATGTAAGCTGCAGTAGGAGGATCCCGAGGTACAAAAAAAGAAAGTTCACCGTCCCTCTCTGTAACCTTGGGCGCTTTTTCGCAAGCCAGGAGCAAAAATAATAGCAATATAAAAGTTACCAATATTATAAATAGTGTTTTTTTCATGAAACCCCTCCTTTTGATTTTTCAATCAATCATTTGTAGATTACCTTCTTTTTTATTATTTACGTTTTAACGCCTAAAAAGGTTGATTTTAGCTCTTATCCATGGCCATCTAAGCTGATTTATCTGACATGAAAATGAAAAATTAGGAAAAACTTGGGTCACAACTATGTGCGCCACCTGTCAAGTAGATAATTTTCTTAAAAGATCCAAGTCACACAAATATTCGCCTTTTTATAGGGCATAATATATATTCGAGTGAAAAGAAAAACTGGGGACGGGAAAACTGGGCAGGAAAACTGGGGAACAAAAAACTGTGGACACAATACCTATTTACCTGTTTTTTCAGGTTAAAAACTTGGAACATAACATCCCAGATGGTTAATTTGTCCTTTTCTTTGAAATATTGGACCACTTCCAATTAACCTGATCTATTCATAAATTGTAAATAAACAAGAAAAAATGATTCAAAAACAGCATATCACCGCCTTGTCCGCCGTCGGGAAAAAAGAAGGCCGCTGTTGCTGTGAGACCCAGCATTTTGGTTATGATCTACCACGTCTTGAAGTACAATATGTCCTAACGAGAGCTCGGACCTGACTATTTTGATCGAGTGAACATCGTCTCCGTTAAGATTCATTTTGTTAAACGCTTGAAAAGCCTAGGATATCAAGTTTCCATCCAACCTTCTTATGCAACGCTTCTACAACAGCTTAGTGAATGGCCCATTTTCTAGGTAATTATTCAGGTTAGTACTCAAAAAATAAACAATAAGACAAAATAGAATTAAATGTGTAAAATTAGAAGTAACAAATTCAAAAGCAAAAAAATAAAAAAATTAAGGAGGAAACTTATGCCTGCCAAAGAAATAATGCCAGGCATTTATGCTGTGGGAGCCATTGATTGGGACCGCAGGCTTTTTGACGAACTAATCCCTCTTCCCGAGGGGACAAGCTACAATGCTTACCTTATCCAAGGCTTTGAAAAAACAGCCCTAATCGATTCCGTTGACCCCACTAAAGAGTCCGACCTCTTCGAAAATCTAAAAAAATTAAACATCGAGAAAATAGACTACCTGGTAGCCCACCATGCCGAACAGGATCACTCCGGCACAATTCCCGCCATCCTTAAAGCGTACCCGATGGCTAAAGTCGTCACCAACGAAAAAGGCCAGGAATTTTTAAGCTCACTCCTTCTTATCTCTCCAGACAAATTTAAAGTTATCTCAGATGGCGAAGAACTTTCCCTGGGTAATAAAACCCTTAAATTCTTATTTACTCCCTGGGTCCATTGGCCAGAAACACTGGTGACTTACCTCGTGGAAGATAAAATTCTTTTTAGCTGTGACTTTTTCGGCTCTCATCTGGCAACCTCCGAATTTTACGCCCAAGAAGGTGAACTACTTCTTGAGAGCGCCAAGCGATACTATGCAGAAATCATGATGCCTTTTCGCATAATTATCAGAAAGAACCTCGATAAGATAAAACCACTAGACATAGCCATGATTGCCCCCAGTCATGGTCCAATTTACAAAAATCCAAGCTTCATAATTGAAGCCTACCACGAATGGACATCCGACCATGTTAAAAACGAGGTTGTCCTCCCCTTCGTTTCGATGCACGGTAGCACCGAGAAGATGGTCAGGCATTTTATCCAACTTCTTATCGAGCGAAATATCGAAGTCAAGCCTTTTAATCTTCCTCGATCTGATATCGGCGAGCTCGCCATGGCTCTAGTTGATGCCGCCACCGTAGTTCTAGGAACGCCGATGGTTCTAACCGGCCCTCATCCTCAAGCAGTCTACGCCACCTACCTCCTTAACATCCTCCGGCCCAAAACTAAATTCATCTCGATTATCGGCTCATTTGGCTGGGGAGGCAAATTTATTGATGATATTAAAGGGCTTTTAACCAACATTAAAGCTGAGCTTCTCGAGCCTGTCGTCGCTCGAGGATACCCCAAAGAAGATGACTTCCAGGCCCTTGAGAGACTCGCCAACGAAATAGCCAAAAAACATCAGGAGTTATGAAGCCAATAATTTTAGACCGTATTGCCAGATTAAAGATAACCTCTACTGCTTCGGCACGTCCCGTCTTTCCTGTACAAACAAGGCTGTAGTTAGATTCAGCAATATGCCCGCCGGTGCCTCCTTCAGGCGGGGACATGGTATTCTTAAAGTCAGAAGACATAATTGCATTCATACCTCTCCAAACCGAACGTCTGATAATAACGGCTCCAACCAGAGCGATTATTTTAAAACGGCGATACATAGACATAGATTTTTCCCTTTTATTTATAATTCCTATATATATAAAGAGAAAAAGCAACACTACATCTACTTGGACAAATATACTCCAACTAATAAAGTGAAGGATTATTGTATTCGATATTAGTAAGTTCCAATCTTATATAGGGAAAATCTCCTGAGCTTAGATTCCACACTCCTTCCCCCTTAACCGGTAGCCGGAAACCGTTTATCTCACCGTATTGGCTGATCCGAGTTGACCATGTCTCTAAGGAATATCTCCCGTTTAAAGTAAAATATGCCTGAAAAGCCTTTTTGCTGTGCTGGCAAAAAATTTGTTTTTCTGTTTATGATTTTCCCTTCTTTTCACCAAGTTTCCGCCCTCTAAGCGACTTCATCACTCATCATGAGGCAATAAGGAGTGGGAAAAAATAGTTGACGTCAGTCAGATACCATAAATTTTGTCTAAGAAGAAGATCTACTTAAGAGATTTATCTAATGAGGGTTTACGAAAAAATAATTAAATGAGTGAGTTGTCACCGCTTATTAATACCCTCTTTCAGCAAATAAATTTCACCCTTAAAGGTGATTGACTCAATGGTTAATTATATTTAAAAAAATATAAAAAACAGAGTTTTTTTTCATGCCTGTAAAAAAAGGAAGGAGGAAAAAATGACAAAAAAGAAAATTGTTTTTGGTATTTTTCTGTTGGTTTTCTTTTTAGCAGCAATAGCTTCAGCTGATTATGTCGGCAAGAGTTATGTTTGTGCTCCTGATGAATACAGCGTAGAAAAAGGCGAAAGGAAAGAATTTCATCTGACCGGACGCTCGCTTGAGAGGTTTCTCAATCAGCAAATCGAGGAAGGTAACTTGGTCCCTTTTCGCTATCAAACAGATTCTTTAAAAGATATGGAACATATCCGCTATGCCCAATTTTATCGGGGACTCCCTGTATTCGGCGGTCAAATTGTATATCACCTCAGAGGAGGGATTCCGGAGAGTATTAACGGTGAATTCTATCAAATTGATGAAATAGATATTATTCCAACTCTTTCAGGTGAGGAAGCAGCTGATATATACCGTCTTCATCTTGGAAAATCCGGTCTTAAGGAGAAAACCAATGATAGGCGCTTGGGAATTTTCCCTGTTTCCAACGAATCATTCCGTTTAGCCTATGAGGTGACCCTGACTGAAGAGAGCCATTACAGCATGACCGCAATAGTAGATGCTCATACAGGAGAAATTCTTTTTCAGTACTCAAATATTCATTTTGATGAACCGGCTATAGGTTTGGGCTATAACTATCATGGACTCAGCATGAAGCTGGCTACTACCCTTTATTCAGACGGTTACTATTATCTTTATGATGAAAAGAGAGTCAGACCTTACAACCATTACACAATTCACTTCAAAAAAGGATATATTCCCGGTGATGATGATAATTACTGGGATTTTGACGGGACTCTGGTGAGCGCACATGCCTTGGTTGGTTTTGTCTATGATTTTTATTACAAATTTTTCGGCAGAAATGGAATAAACAACAATAATCTGGATACCATTGTCTATGTCCACAACAATAAGTACAAGGACAATGCCTTTTGGAACGGTGAAAGCTTGAATTTCTGTGTGCCCGGTAAGAGCAACTTACAGCCTGCCGCTTGCCTGGATATAGTCTGTCATGAATATACCCATGGAATCACCGACTATACTTCCGATTTGGTTTATGCTTTTGAACCGGGAGCTCTCAACGAGTCTTTTTCCGACATCATGGGTGCTACGGCTGAATTCTATTGGTACCCGGAGGGTGAAGGATTGTACATGGCCGACTGGTATATCGGAGAAGATGCCCGGCCTTATTACAGTATTGAGAACTGCCGTAACCTGGCTGATCCCAATACCAATTCTCAATTAGGGCATCCCAATTACCCTGATCCTTGTCACTTGTCTCAGAAGTACAATGTGCCTTATGAATTTGATTCAGGCGGAGTACACCTCAACGCAACAATATATGCCCATGCTTTCTATCTACTGGCAAATGGAGGGAAGAACCGGGTTTCAAAAATAAGAGTCAATGGAATTGGAATTGAAAAAGCAGCCAATATTTTTTATACGGCCTGGGTTTATTATCTAACCCCTTACTCGGATTTCATGGATGCCGCCAATGCCCTGCTTCAAGTAGCTTATTCCAAGTATGGAGCCGGAAGCAATGAATACCTCCAGACAATTAGAGCCATGGAAGCCATAGGCTGGATTGTTAATTAGGAGAGAGCAAGATGAGAAAAAAAATTTCAGTTATTATATTAGTATTGGCAGCCTTTCTTTCTACTTATAGCTTGGTCGAAGCCGAACAGGAAGATACCTTGAAAGTACGGGTTAAGGTTAAGGTGGCCAATATCCGGAGTCAGCCTTCTTTATCCAGCGCAGTAGTCCATCAAGCTTCAATGGGGACTGAGTTTCAGGTAATTGAAAGAACCGGGGATTGGTTCCGAATAATCGTACCTGCCAAGGGAAACCGTCCGGAAATGATAGCTTATATTCATGAAAGTATAGTGGAGGTAGTAGAGAAAGGAATGCCGGAGGAAAGAAAAGCAGAGGAAAAGTTGGAACCGGAAAAAAAAGAACCTGAAATGGAAAAAAAGGAACTTGAACCGGAAAAAAAAGCAGTCCGTCAGGAACAGGAAAGTCCTCCTTTCAATTATGAGGGGAGAGATGAAAGCTCGGCCGGAAAAAATTTCCGCCGGATCTATTTTTTAGCGGGTTTTAACGCCGGCTTCCAGGAAGAAGAAATAACCAATACCTGGACGGAAGAGATTTATTATGAAACAGCTACTTCTTCTATCGGTTACGGCGTAAAAAAGGGATTTCCCATTTCTGCTTCTATCGGATACATGATTACGCCTGCTGTCGGGCTTGAACTGGGAGTGGATATTGCCTCAAGGGATATGGATGGAACTTATTCCTCATCAATTCCCCATCCTTTGCTTTTTGAATCTCCCCGTTCCGCTGAAGGAACCGGTGCTTATTCGTTGAGTGAAAATACCGCTACTTTAAGTGCTGTCTATGCAGTTAGGTTCGGTCGAATAGGTGTTGATGTTTTTGCTGGAGGTGCCTATATTATGGCTAAGGCGAAAGTAATTTCATCCATCAGTTTCAGTGAGAGTTATCCATATGATTCGGTTAGCCTTTCTTCAAGCATCAGCGAAATATCCAAAAATATTTTCGGATTTGTAGGCGGGGCACGCTTTCTTTTTTATATAAGCAAAGGATTTGCCCTTTTCGGAGGAGCCAGCTATCTTAACGGCAAAGCTGAATTTTCGCCTGATACCGGTATCCCTGGACCGGAAATAACGTTGGGCGGCTTCAGAGCCGGAGGCGGCCTCAAAGTCCTCTTTTAAAAAAGGGGGACTTTCCCCAAAGGGACAGACCCCTTCCCCTGGAGTGAGAGTGAATGGATAGAAAAAATGGTGATAGCTCACCCATTTACCTATTTTTTCTTTTTTTATAAAAAATGAGGACGTTTGAGAGATGAGTAAGATTGTTCACGTTCACTTTGTTTATGAAAAGCTAAATGCTCATGACAAACTCACCCCCCTCGACAGATGAAAATAATCATGTTTAATTTATGCAGATCCCGACCACTTTTATCGACTTTCTTGTTCGTTTCGCTTTTCTTGCCTTCTCAAGACAAGATAATCTATATAGATGAGATAAACGAAATAGACTATCTTTTTTATTTTCGAATATAGGAGCTGAAAACTTATTTTATTTTTATATTCTACCCACTCTATCAAAAAGGAAGGGATAAATGAGAAAAATACCATTTTTGATAACATTTAAATTTATTGGTTTTGTTTTTCTTGCTTTTCTTGTTGTCAGCTGTCAAATGGAAAACAGCGGTTTAATTTATAAAAGATATCCCCAGGGTTTTTCCCTGAAACATCCAATAAACTGGAAGGCCGAAATTGAAAACAATAAATATATTCTGATTTCATCCGAAGAGGAAAAAACTTCTCCTTTTGTCTTTGTCTATCCCTTCTTTCTTAAAAAGAAAAGCCGGAGTACCGACTGGCTAAATAAAAATTTTGCCCGACTGGACATATTTTCCAGCCAAATTGATATTTTAAAAAAAGAGCAAGTGCGCAGTTTTCCCGACGAGACCGCCCTCCGCTTCCGGTTCCAGCAAGAAGGGATCACCTGGCAGGGAATTGCTCTCTGTTCCATCCACGAAAAAAGTGGAATTCTTTACATCATAGCTGCCGAAGAGGAATCTTTTGAGCAGCATCGAGAAATGCTGATAACTGTTTTACAGTCTTTTCGATTTGAACAGCCTGATGAAGAGATGAAGGAGCTGAGGCCGGTCCGGCCGCAGATCCGCTATGTTTCCTGGCAGGATCCCAGAGAGAATGCCTTTACTATGGAGGTTCCGCAAGGATGGGAAGTTCA
>Ga0190352_1000239_pt1 | contig 13855 bp, 4 predicted proteins | sample 4872131011_MG_FD_161682 | JGI IMG/M metagenome (GOLD analysis project Ga0190352, IMG submission 161682) | Hydrothermal vent microbial mat bacterial communities from Southern Trench, Guaymas Basin, Mexico - 4872-13-10-11_MG | ecosystem: Environmental > Aquatic > Marine > Hydrothermal vents >...
CAGTCCCAGCGCCGTCGATAGATATCTCGGCGATTTCGACCGTGTGCGATTCTGCCTTAAGAAAGGATTGTCGGTAGAAGAGACTTCGTTCATAACACAGCTTAGTAAATCGCTGGTTGTGGAGTACACTGATTTGATCAAGGAACTATACGAAGGCGGAGGTGGTGAGAAAGAGAATGTTAATTAAGTATAGGGATGATAGATATAGTATGGGTCATATGGCACTATTTCCATTTTTTCATTGCTCAAATTCTCTTTTGTGACGAGAGTTTATTATTTTGCCTTCTCCGTTCCATTAAATAGCCAGCACAGACGAGAACAATAATCACTGCGAGCATCGCTATGCGAATCAACAACCCAAGCCATGAAAACTCACCTCTTTCACCGCCACCACCTCCTTCCGCTGCTCCTCCCCCCACTACGATACCTTTCATCAGCCGTCCGGTAATCGTCTCTCCTCCAGTTGCACCTATCGTAGCTTCGCCACTACCGGTTGCTGTTGTACTTGCTTTAGCTGCTGTTTCATCACCAGAGACATTTACTTTACCTGGTGCGCCTCCCCCACCCGGGTGTGGTAGTTCCAAGCTACCTATGTCAACCGAAGCGGTCTTTGTATCGTTGTTGTTCGTCTCGCCATCCCAACCACTGTTTATCAACTCCTCTACATCATTATCCGGGTCAACCACAACCTTGAACTCGACTATTATTCCGGGTGTAGACGGAGCAGTCCATGTGAAATATACGATTTTGCTGCCTTCGCCCTCTACAAAATCAACAGGCTTCTTTTCTATCAGTTTGTCATCAACGTAGAAACTCACATTGAACTCCTTCGCCTTGCTCTTTCCTACGTTGTTTATGACCACCGGTATATCATATGAATTCCCTATCACCATCTTTGAAGGTGCTTTTTCCAGCGATGGAACGAGGTCCGGTGGGTACGTCACCTTAAGAAACGCATGAGCAACACAAAACATTGCACCCCTGCTCTGTATTGCCGCATAGTTCGTGCCATCACGCACATCCACATATTCCCATCCTTCTATTTCATCTATTTCATCACCGTGTCCTTTTGTTAGAGCTATATCAGCAGCCACTTTACCCCAATGTCCAGTCCCTTCTGTTATTTTAGGTATAGGCAGTTCTTTACTGTTAAAGTAAAGAGCGTCAGATTCGTTATTTGCATCCGGATAAAGTTCTTCCTCATTACGCCCACTGTATGATACCAAAACGGTTTTTAGGGTCGCATTCGCCCATCGCGCATCCTTCACATCTTCAAATTCAATCTCTCTCGTGCAATCATCATAGCTAAAGCCTGTATCTTGCTTGGAACGCAGATTTTTTGCCATTATTGCATCCCTATCCGCTTCACTAATCCAGTATTTTGTCAAAGGAGCATCTTTATCATCATACACTACAAGAAGCGCCATACCTCTTATTTCGTATACGTAGCCTTTTGGTAAATTCTTTCTATAAGCCGTTGCATAATTATCTTCGCCTCTTTTGTAATATTCTATGGGCACATCATAACAATAAGTTGCATAACTCACATTATAATCTGTTGCGTCTGGGATATCTGCGGGTTGATCCGGGTCATTGGGTTCTGGAATAAATGACGTAGGTCTACTTATGTTGAGTTGCTCATCATTGAAAGTGACCTGCAATTGTGTCTCATTCGGCAGAAAAGCCATTTTATGACCTTTGGCATCCACATAATAAGCCCAATCAGGATACACATAAAGCCTTATAAATTTCAGGGTTGCATTTCCAACAGGGTCTCCAAAATGTGCAGTACAGTTATCATCACTATCTCCCGGGGAAAGAGTCCCCCCTGACCCCGCAATATATTCTATATTTCCTTCCCCACTCTCAGTTTCCAGAGGGTTTTCCTTCGCCTTATATCCAGGCTCACCAGCTTTCGCTTCTATATTTCCAGTATTATTACCTTCATTTAGCTCAGGAATGTCATTGTTCAAATCCACAACAGCTTTTACATCATAAAACCCTTTATCCAAAGGTGGCAATGGGAACTTTACTGGTGAGGAAGCACCTGAGAGAAGATAAGGTATCTCATGCTTTGGGAAAGGAGGAACTGTTATATTACTGCCTGACTTATTTACATAAAGAGTGATAGTGATGTTTTCAGCATTTACACATGCTGCTTCATCCTCAGTTTCATATCTTTCGTTCTTTACCGTGATACTTACTGTATAGTTTTCATTCACAATAAGTTTGTCTGAATCTACTTCGAATTCTATGTTTTTAACTGTCAAATCGGGTCCCATCTCTATCCTCTTCTCATTATTCCCTTCATCCTTTTCCTCTATCTCATCATCAGGGTCCACAGACACCGTCAAATTATACACCTCATTCACCACATCCTTGAACTTATGAGGACATTCCACGTCTGGCAAATATTCCTCTTTCCCCATATTCACACCTAAATCCCCTATTCGCTCATCCACTCCATACTCATACTTATCTATCGTAAAGTTCGCATGATTCCGCCACAGTGCAATAGAATCCCCTTTTATCCACGGACTCCAGAAACCATCTGGATCACTCTTCCTATATTCCTCCCTAAAGTCACCGCTGTATATAACAAACGAACCATTTTTGTTCTCGTCCACGTATAAAGATTTTACATGCAGCCTTATCACATCCGCACCCTTCTCCCAGATTGGCTCGTGCTCGTAATTCCATATATTCATTTCTGGTTCCAACTTCACATCACGAATGAACCGCACCTTGACATTCTTCGCTTCTGAATATCCTATATTTTCTATTTTCGCAACGACTTCGCTTCCTTCACACTTTATTTCTGATACGGTGAGGTCGGGACAGCCAATCTTTAATTCTTTGCTCAGCTCATTGTTACTCTCGTTGGACTCATACACCACATTGTCCGTATCAACTGCCGCATAAATCATATACGAAAGCGAACCATTACCAACACGCACATTTCGCAGGACACCGCTAACATTTGCTGTCTCGTTTGGACCAAGAGTCAGCGTAGTTTGATTAAGTATTATTTTGTAAGCATGCTTATCAATGCTGAAGCCCCATACTGGAAATGACCAATCTTCCCCCGTAAATGATTCCGCTGTGGTGTACAACTTGATTTTTTCACCTTTTGCCCATACCCAGATGTCCTCTCCTTTAAGTGTGGTATCATAACCGACGAAATGGTCTATTCTATTGCCTTTTCCATCATCCACATATAAAGTCCGCCAGATTCCTCCTGCTTTTGTGACACCAACTGTTGATATTCTCGTGAAATGAACGCCGAACCAATCTGCCCCTGGATATGTGGACGGTATCTCCCATTCAGGCTCACCTGTCAACCCACCTTCAGTCCAACAAGGGAAATCAGCATCATGAGGTGACTCATAAGGGTGATATTCGGTCTTAACAGCCCAGAGGTCAACCGAGAAAGTAGCGGTTCTATTACCTTTGTTCGCAACGTGCGCTTTTACCGTCACATCATCCCCTATTCCAGGTATCGCAGGGTCAAATGTTATATTCACAACAGCAGGGTCTTTACACGCATCTACAAGAAGTGTTTTATTTACTTCATTATTCGATTCATTGATTTCAACAATTTTGTCCTTCGGGTCGGCAATCACCCTTATAGTATGACTCCCTGCACTCATATTCCTTTTAGCAGTAACGTTTTTGGTCTCACTCGCATTCAATGACACTGCCCCGTTACAAACTTTTTTATACTGGTATTTATCAACCACAAAAGTAACACGTCTCCATGAACTTCCAGATTTATAAACGTAAAATGTGTCCCCGTTTAACCATGGTGAAGTAGTAGAGACAGAAGTCCATGAATTTGTCCAGCATGTACTTCCACTTTCATTTTTAACCCAAATTCCCCCTTCGACAGGAATACTCAAATTGCTAAAGTGAAGTCTCATCGCATCCGCACCCGGATGTGTTATCACCTGTGCATATCCATCCGGAGTGAGTTCGTAGCGAGGAGAGACGTGAACCCATTCGTGCTCATCCACGAATTCAACATCGACAGTCCCTTTTCTGTATTCGTGATATGGGTCGCTTTCATTTACGCCCATACCAACAGTGGCATTAATAATAACCTGATCGCCATCCCATACTGTATCATTGACACCTATCTCTGTTTCATTATTGTAGAACAATCGCAAGCCGGCAGTGAAATCCCTGGATGGAAATACACGCATTGGCTTATCCTCAATATTGTTATCTTCACTGTTCTCATGCACCCTATTTTCTGGGTCAACGAACACTCTAACTATATGATTACCCGTGCTTACGTTTTGTATCATGGAAACGTTCGTCAATTCATCAGGATCAAGTGATGTCATGATTTTTGTTATATTGCCTGCATAAAAGTGTATCTCAAACCCTACTCCATGCACATCATTATAATGTATCTTTACTGTGTCACCAGGCAGAGGGATCCAGCCGGGCTTAGCAGGACTTGCTATTACATTGCCATTTTTATCATATATAATGAGATTGTTTTCAATATTGTGCTCATCGTCAATGTGTAGAAGAATGCACTCCGCACCATTGTAACTTCTATTTTCCCATTGCCAGTCGTAAGAGCCCCCACTGCCAGATGCCCTTGAAAAACTTCCAAGACTTGCATACTCATAGAAAACATAAGTAGTAAACTTCTCAGCGGGCAGCACACCTTCATTTGCAATCGTGGCGTTTATCATCACCACATCGGTATCGTAAATCGCATTGGTGGCGTTAGTGTTAGCGGTTGCGTTATCCGGGGGTATGACCATGAAAGTGATGTCTTTGACCAATAAGTCAGCACCCTCTACAATTACGTTCCGCAACTTTATGTTGTTCGTTTTGTCTGTCTCAAATATGCATTCTTCAGGGTCCACTTCCACCTCTATCCTGTGATTTCCAATCACTGGACGCCAGAGTGTAATAAATATGTTTCTTGATTCGTCGGGAGCGAGGCTGACTGAGGCTTTGATGATTTTTTCACGCTTATTATTTTCTCCAAAGGATATGCTGAAGTTATTAGCTGGCAGCACACCAATATTACTGATTTCACCGAATATTTTCACCCATTCTCCATACTTTATCGTTTCGTTCTCGCCAATCTCAGTGCCATTAAGCCTCTCTAATCGTATATTCGAGACAGTGAGGTCCGCACCCTGCACCCGTATGGATGCCTTTAACTCGTTGTTCAATTCACTCTGTTCTATAATATTGTCTTTCGTGTCTATTATTGCAAATATGTCTCGTAAACCCGCCTGGGATGCATTCCAGCTCACTGAGATGTTTGCTGTTTCATTAATCGCGAGTGATTGAATTGTTTCAGTTTTGATTATCTTTTGATATTCATAAGTGTCTATAGTAAAAAATTCTCCATTATATTTACTGCGATGCTCTATCCTAATCTTATTTCCAGATATCCATGGTGTTACATGAGCAATTGAACTATCCTTTGAGTAATAAAATCCAATCAGTTTGTTCTCTTCATCGAAAATAGCAAAGCTACCAACAAAACCATGCCAATGGATTCTCATCTTAGTAGCATCGGGCTGTGTTATTACTTCTTCAGGATGATTTGGATCCACAGTTTTACCATACCTTACCTCGACTGGTGTGCATAAGCTCACACTGACATTACTTGCATTTTTATCTCCTTTATTAACCACGGTTACGGTAATATTCACGGCATCTCCTTCTTTTACGGTATCGGGATTAAAAGTTACATCTTTAGTGGTGAGGTCTGGCGCACGCACATAAATCTGCTCCGGATAAGTTGCGTTGTTCGTTTCATTCATCTCGATAGTTAAGTTCTCAGGGTCTGCCACCGCAAATAAGGTGTGATTCCCTGCCACGTCAATATGCCAGTGGAGTGTCGCCGTTCTTTCCTGATACTCTCTGGCATCAAACTCAACCCGGATATAATTTTTGTTTATCAGGTGCTCCCCGTCAAATTTATCTAAATAAAATCCAACTTCAACCACACCTCCACGATTTGCACGATTGGTTATGCTCAGGGTGGCATTCAAAGTCACATTTTCTCCAGCTGCAAGTTCAAAAGGGCTGCGAGTCTCGTTATTCACGGTGAAAGATATGTTGGTGATGGAGAAGTCAAAATCACGAGATGGGTCTATCACAAGTGCATGTAATTCCTGTGTATTATTAGATAAGCCAGTCTCCCAATCCCGGTTTTCAGGTATGACTTCAACTTTTATGGTGTGGTGATATGAATACTCATATTTACCGCCAACATTCTTTGTTATGTTCGCAATCCAGGGCACAGAAATAGTCGTTGATTCATTATGTCCAAGAATTATATCAAGGGTTCTGTTGTAGAGTTCGCTCTCTTTTTTATCCTCTTCGCTGATGTCAGTAACGATGACCGTGAAGTTAGTGGCATTCATCAAGCCGAAGTTATGAATGGTGACATTTATAGTTGTGAGATTTCCATCCCAGATTCTCGTGAAGTTTCCATCCCTCGTGGCATTATCTATGGAAATATTAGTGACTCCGAGGTCGGTTCCGTGAACGAATACGGTCTCGTTCCTCTCACCGCCGACCGTCCATACACGAATGGTGTGGTTACCGGCACTAATTCCTGCTGTGTTCCAGAGCACGGTGAAATTTTCTCGCTCAAGAGGGGGTATCTCACTCGTGTCGTTACCTATGAATTTGAATTCTTCACCTTCAAAGTCAAAGAACCATGCGGAGATATTAGCGCTTTCGTTCCTTTTGTTCTCAATGACAGCAGTCAAATTGTAGATATTATTACATATAACTCTTTCTGGCTTTATGTCTAAAATAGATATATTTTCTTTTATGTGAATTGTTTTATTCTGGATGTTGTTACATTCCTTTGTCACTTCATCATATTCATTATCGGGGTCAACCCAGGCAATTATTTCATGCTTTGCCGTCAGGTGGTCAAGAGAAGGTTTTGCGGTCCAGTTCGCAGTAACATATTTCTTCTCGCTCTCGTTCATAACTCTGGTGGCATTACAGATAAGAATGCCGCCATCCACGTAAGGCATACCTGCTCTCTCTTTTATTTCACCATCAACAAAAAGACTGATATTTACTGTGCCATTTTTACCAAAATTCTCAATAGTTACATTGATCTCCACTTCTTCTCCCTCCTTCGGAGAGGATGTGCTGAAGTTTATATTAGTGACTGCGAAGTCCCAAGCAGATCCAACAGGCACATTTTTTTCGGTCTTGATATTGTTCTCCAGGTTATTCTCAGGATTATCCCCACTGTCTATTTCAACAATTATGTCGTGCAGACCGTGAGGGGTGGCAGTCCAGTTCGTGCTGATGCTGATATTCTCTCCGGCACTTAATGTAATATTGGAATAGTTATACCGCCCTATTATCTTCTCTTTCTGCTCTTTCTGCTCTTTCACATTATAATCTTTAAACAGGACAGTGAAATTGCTTGCATTCATCAAACCGAGGTTCGTTATAACAGCATTTATATTCACTACATCTCCTTCTCTCACCTCAGTTGCATTCAGCGATAAACCTGTCACTGCGAGGTCTGTTCCGCTCACAAAAACATCCCTTCTTTTTTTGTTTTCATTTATCTGAACCCAGAGCGTATGATTTCCCTGTGTAGTCGCATTCCAGGGTATTGTAACATTAGTTTCACCCACAGGCAGTGTTACTGGTTGAGAGCCGAGCAAAGCATCGTATTTATCGAATTTAAACTTCAGGTGGTCGCAGTCATTCTTTTTGATAACATGTATCGTTAAGGTGCTACCCTCGCCCCATGCAGTCCAGCCGCTTTTCGGTGGCACGATGGGTGGTTCAAATAAAGCTATAGGTTGCCCGTCAACAGATATTTCAATTATACTCTTTTGAGATGTCTGAAGTGGGTCTGGTTGCATAAGCAGACTTGAGAAATGGATTCTCATCATGCGGGCACCGGGATGCGATATCTCGTAATCCCAGGTTTTAATACCGGGACCGACTCCATCTCCTGAGAAGTATATGCTGCTGTTCTCCTCATAGAGCCATAGAGTGCTGTTCACAGGTTCATTTTCATTGTTTTTGATGGTGGCAGTAACCTCAACGGAACTGCCAACAGCTGGATGTTCCGTAATGGTTATATTATTTTCAATCGTAAGATCGGGTAATGTCATAGTTATCCTTTCCGTTTTTGTGTTATTATCCTCATTGCGTTCCACTATTCTCTCATCCGGGTCTACTTTGACAGTTATGTCATGCTGTGCGATGTGATTTATGTCAGACACAGCTTTCCAGGTAGCAGTGGTGTAATTTGTTCCGTTCGCATCGAGAAATACACTTCTCGTAGCGAATGCAGTGGCATTAGAATCAAGGTAAAAGCCGACTTTAACGTGGCAACTTCCGTTATCAAGGTTTTTGATGGATGCATTGATAGTTACATTTTCGCCTACTTTTGGATTCTCCGGGTCAAATTTTATATCAGTGATTGTGAAATCAACATCGGGTATTATCTCCACTGTTTTACTCAGTTCGTTATTCGTCATGTCGTTCTCCTTCGCAGCATCAGCATCAATCCTCACGACGAGCGAATGATTTCCGAAATTGGCATTCCAGGTTGCATTAACTCGCATTGATTCACCGGCGTCAAGTATCAGGTGCTCTATTCGTTTAATAAGCGAGCTGTCATTGAAGAAAGAAATAGAGAAATTGCTTGCTGGTATGGCACCGGAATTGGTTATATTCGCCACTAAAGACATATTCACCTGTCCCTCGTCATAATACACTTCATTTTGCGTGATATTTAAGGATAGAACGGCGAGTTCTGTCCCATTTACAAATATCTCGGCACTCTTAGCATTATTTGACTCGTTGAGTTCTGTTATATCATTGTAGGGGTCAATCTTAGCTGTTATGGTATGGTGTCCAGCGAGGTCAGCATGCCAAACCGTGGTTGTGCTATTCTCTCCGCTCGTATTCACATATACGCTTCTTGTATCAAACGGTGTTGTGTCATTATCGAGATAAAACCCGACGGTGACTTCTCCACTATTATTACCGATGTTCTTGACAGTGGCATTTAAAAGCACATCTTCGCCGAAAGCAGGTGTTGAGGTGTTGAGCAAAAGAGTAGAAATAGCGAAATCCATAGCATCAACGAAAATAGATGTTTCATTTCTGTTGTTCGTTTCATTTAATTCGCCTATAAAGTTGAACGGGTCTAATATTGCAGTTATTGTATGCTCGCCGGGTTCGGCATTTTCCCAAATCACAGATGCGATACTTGTTCCATTAGTTGTTTCATTTGCGGTGACAAATACGGTAGTGTTCGCAATTTCTATTATGTCATCCAGATAAAAACAGACGATGACATCTCCGCCTCTAACCCCAGTATTTTCTATGGTTGCATTAATAGTAACGTTGTCCCTTGCAAAAGGCTTTTGTGGAGTAAATGGGATATTTGCCACTCTGAAGTCACGTGAGGGTTGCACATCTATCCATGTTGTCTCATTTCCATTGTTCGTTTCATCGAAGTCAGGGTCAACAGGAACAACTTTCACGGAAATGGTATGATTTCCAGTGGTTGCAGACCAGTTTGCGGTTAAATTCACAGGTTTGTTCAAAGGTACGGAAACGGTCTTGTTCTCTATCAAGGCTTCATATCGGTCCACCTCGAACAGCACGAAAGCGTCCCATGCGCTGCCCGCATTCGATTCTATCCGTATTAAATTTCCAGAGCAGTTATTAACCCATTCGTCAACATAGTAAGAATCAGAAGGCGTGAATTCCCTAACAACGCCTTTTTCGTCATAAACCCTGAGATAAGAGCCTTCGTCCTTCACATATACGTGAGAGAAATGGAGGCGCATAGCAATTGCTCCCGGCTGAGTGACGAAATCTGTGCCGTTCCGCAAGAACCCTGAATAATTCAAATACATTCGCTCGATGGAAACATTCTTTGCATCCCAGAACTCAACTGAGCAGTTACCTTCTTTTGTGCCGTTATTAAATATGGGGACATTTATACTGACGGTATCGCCATCGAGAGGACGAGAGAGGTTGAGATTTGGAGAGTAGACATAGAAGTCACGAGATGCTTTCACATCTACCAGGGTTGTGTTCTCATTGTTCATTTCATTAGTTTCATCTGCCATCTCAAAAGGGTCTACTTTGACCCTTATCAAATGCTTGCCGTGTTCAGCAATCCATACGGCTTCAACATAAGCAGTTCCGTTTGCACCAACGTAAGTGTAATTGGTTGCGAAAGGAGCGGTATTATTATCAAGATAAAATCCTACGGTGGCGTTCCAGCCGGGCGTTCCAAGGTTTGCGATCGTGGCGTTGATGATTACAGGGCAGTCATCCAGCGGCGGCGTGGCATTGAGTGATATGTTCAAGACCACGAAATCCAGATTGCCAACGCATACTTCTCGTGAGAATTTGTTGTTCGTTTCGTTTATCTCATCGAGGTCGTCATAGGAATCAGCGAAGAGAGTAATGTTGTAAGTTCCCGATTCGGAAGGTCGCCATAATAAACTTATGTTTGTGCATGCTCCTGCTGATAAGTTTGTAACCTGCACGGAATCAACATAAGAATTATTAGCATAAAGTGTAACGTTGAATCTATCGGCATCAACCGTGCCGGGGTTACATACAGTGGCATTAATTACAGTAGTCTGGTTAATTAATACCAGAAGAGGCGATGATACCCTGGACACAATTATATCTGGCTTTCCTTCGTTTATGTTCAATTCGATTCTACCTTGGGCAATATTGGTTTCATTTACAGTGTAGTTGCGGCATCCAATCAAGGTTCCATTCTTGCTTGCTTCTATTTGCAGCACATCGTCGGTTTTCACATGCGCTGAGTCTGTAATGAGTTGGAAGAAAGAGGAATTGTTGAGTTTTTCAGCAACGAAGCTTTCATTGGTATTCAAATTGGTAACGACTACGAAAGGAGCAGTGCATGTGCTTCCGTTTTTATAGAACACATATCCGTAAATGAGGATAGGAGATGGTTTGATTGTTGTTTTATGATAGTAAGAGAAGTTCAAGGGGCATGTGCCTGAGAAGTCATCGGCATTTCTCGCAACTACTTTCACATTATATTCTCCTTCTGGATGCTTGGAGAGGTTAAAAGAGCCTTTATATGTTGCGGTATTCGGTGTGCTATTTGAAATAGGGGTTAAGGATACCGGGCTGTCCTCAACATTACATGGACCGGTGATGGTAGCGATAACGCTGTCTATGTATGCCCATCCTTTTGAATTTGTCACATTTGCGGTGACTGTAACCGTTTTGTTCTTGCTCGTGTTGGTGTTAATCACCTGTATGCCGGAAGTAATAGGGTCATCGTCTGGTGTTAATTGCGCATCTACGAATGGAGCGAGTGCGGGTAGTGAGAGATTGAAATTGAATATCACACCGGTGTTGATGTCATTTTGAGTTACCGTGCGAGTCCTGGTGTTGTATCCTACTCCATCTGTGGCATTGAACTGCAATATCTCGCTGGCATTTATCTCCGTGCCGTTAGCAAGCACAATTTGATAGTAATTATATCCAGGGCGTGTTTCTGCCCGCCATTCCTTGCTCGTATTTAGATTGGTTATATTCACAGCAGGACTATTGCATGGGGCATCGTTTTCATAGAAAACATATCCATAGATGAAAATGGGTGTTAATGATGGTGCGACAGTGCCATTAGAAGCTAATGATTGTAGGGGTGTAGGAGTAGGAGTAGGTGTGGGAGTAGGAGCAGTTAGAGGTGAAGAGCCTGGTGTTGGTGCGGACGTGGGTGTGGATGCAGGTGTTTCTTGTGGCGATACGTTCCAAAGCCACGTTTGGACGACAGCGCCGTTTTCGTTAGATGCGATTGCAGATACGTTCCATGTGCCTGCGACTGCGCTCGTATTCGTATAGGAAGCGTTCTTCACACTCGTATTTATTTGAACCTCGGTTCCATTGAGCAGCCAGCTAACGTTTACCAACCGGTCTATTGAGATGTTGAAGGTTCTTGTTGCGCCTTCGGTGTTATAAACAGGCGAAGAAGGAGCGAAAGATGTAATATTGGGTGCTGCTGGAGAGGGTGTAGGCGAGGGGGACGGTGACGGTGTCAATGTCGGAGTAGGACCTGGAGTTGGAGTAGGTGTTGGTGAGGGTGATGGTGTGGGAGAAGGTGAAGGGGAAGGAGTAAGAGTAGGCGATGGACCTGGCGTGGGCGATTGTGTAGGCGTAGGGGAAGGGACAGGCGTCAAAGCCGGTGTCGGCGTTGGTGTTGGTGTAGGGGAAGGTGAAGGAGAAGAAGTTGGAGTTGTAGCAGGCGTTGCTTCAGGAATTTCGTCATCAGTGGCATTGCTCGCATTATTGAAGAAAGAAAGCGAGGACTGCGGCATCACGGGCATCATCACGCCTGATAGACACAGGGTTATCACCGCCAGAGTGCTGATTGCTTGCCAGTTACGCTTTTCGTTCATTGTTATCTTATTGATTTTTTTCATAAGAATTGTTTTTTAAATTTAAGTGTACAATAATAAAAGTCTTCTAAAATTTCTCACTGTTCCCTTTTGGCTATTCTCAATTCCCACCCCTACTCCTACGAAAACTTTATATAAGCCTAAAATTTAAACTTTATTAACATGACATGAAAGAATCAGAGGGGAACAATTCTATGGTGGAAGTAGCAGGAAGAATAAGTACTCTGGAGGGAAAGATAAGCGAACATGACCGGATATTTGATATGATAAGAGAGGAGATAAGAGGATTAAGAGAGTACATTGACGGGAGAATAAGTGATACGAATGCGAGGATAGATGAGACAAATAAGAGGATAGAAGGAATGGATATAAGGCTAAATGGAAGGATGGAAGAGATGAGGCTAAACGGAAAGAAGGATTCAAACTTCAAGTGGATGCTCGATATTCAGATTGCGATGTGGATAACGATAATAAGTGCAATTCTTTTACATTAAACCTTTCTTTCAAAAAGAAAGCTTTACCAAAGAAATTATATGAGGGTGAAATAAAGGAGGGATGTCGAAAAGTGGGTAAGGAGAATAAGAATAAGATATTTTTCGGGGCTTTGATTTTTATTTCGCTTCCGCTTCTTTTACTACTCGGTTCGAGCATGGCATACGCGGCAGAGCTTACACCGCCTCTCCCCGGTGCACCGAACTATATTGACATCAGTGTGGAGAAAGCGCATGAACTGATTGAGGGCAATCCCGAAGAGATTATTCTGCTGGATGTGAGAACAGAAGGGGAATACAATGCGGAATATATACCCGGAGCTATAAACATACCTCTATCTGATTTAGAGAACAGGATTGACGAATTGGACAGTTCTAAAGCCATTATCGTGTATTGCCAATCCGGCAGTAGGAGTAGAACAGCAAGTGAAACACTTGCTCAGCGTGGTTTCATTGTTTATAATATGGAAGGTGGAATAAATGCATGGAAAGAGAAATTCGCTACTTCTACATCTACGCCGAAGCCAACGCCGACGCAGACACCAGCACCAACTCTTTCGCCCGCAGTAGTCACAGCAACCTTAACACCTCCGCCTGCTGCTTCGCATGTACTCACGCCCACGCCTGTATCTGAAGGGGAGAGGAGGCGGATTCCGGGATTCGAGGCATCGGTTGCGATAATGATACTTTTTATTTTTACACTGTTCATGTTATTGAGGATGCAAGGAGAATGATGGAATGATGCTAATGATGGTGTGTGAGAGATGAAAAGGGCGAGGATTATAGTAAAAGGTAGGGTTCAGCGAGTAGGCTATAGGGACGAAGTGCAAGAGATAGCGAGGAGATTGGGGATAAAGGGATTTGTAGAGAATATCAAGCCTTATGATATAAGAATAGTTACAGAGGGCGAGGACGAAGCTATAAGCG
>Ga0190352_1000244_pt1 | contig 13728 bp, 11 predicted proteins | sample 4872131011_MG_FD_161682 | JGI IMG/M metagenome (GOLD analysis project Ga0190352, IMG submission 161682) | Hydrothermal vent microbial mat bacterial communities from Southern Trench, Guaymas Basin, Mexico - 4872-13-10-11_MG | ecosystem: Environmental > Aquatic > Marine > Hydrothermal vents >...
AGAAGGGTGCGCTGGAGATAACAAAATTGTTCCTTGAACGGAAGGGGCAGAACGATTTTGAAGTGACGCAGGCGCTATCAGCGGAACAGGGTCTGGAGAAGCTGGAGAATGGTAACTTTGATGTCGTCATCTCCGATTACAGGATGCCAGGAATGGATGGTCTGGAGTTTCTGGAGGAGTTGAGGAAACGAGGAAACGATATCCCTTTTATCATCTTCACGGGGAAAGGTGAGGAGCGAGTAGCGATAGAGGCGTTAAACAGAGGTGCAAGCCGGTACATCAAGAAGGAAGGGAGTCCAAATGTGCTATTCGACAACATTGTGCGATATATTCGGGAACTGGTGAGAGGGAGGAGAACGGGTCAGGAAGCTAAGGAAGAAGTTAAAACTGAAGATGGCAGTGGTGGGACATACGATGCACTGATTCGCGCATTGAATGCCCCGGACTGGAGTGTGCGGATGGATGCGGCGAAATCACTCGGAGAGCTGGGGGATGTGAGAGCGGTTGAACCGCTCATCGAGTGCCTGGAGGATGAAGATGAAGATGTCCGTAGCATCGCGGCTGAGGCTCTTGGCAAGATTGGAGATGCGAAAGCGATTGAACCTCTTATTAAAGCGATGAATGACAATAAAAAGGTTGTTCGCAGCTCCGCAGCTGAGGCTCTTGAGAGAATAGTCAAACCAGAAGTTGAACAGCTCATGCAAGCACTGAAAAACAAATCAGCTCGTGTACGTATAAGAGCAGCAGAGGCACTGGGAATGTTGGTAAGAGAATGGCGGAAGAAGAGTGAAGCTCACTCCGAAGCAGATAAAGGAGATAAGGGACCTACACGCAAGAGGCTATCGTGACACCCAGATAGCGGAGAAGACGGGCATTCCACAGACCAGTGTGAGGGATTATCTAAGAGAAGAGAGGGTAAGGAGGATAGAGCAGAAGTATATGAACATGCACAGGGTTACCATCTGAAGGAATGAAAAAGAGGATCATGCAAAGTGCACTTGCTCAGGATGCGGATACCGGATACACAAACACTCCATACCTCCGTACGTTGAAGTCTATACCACAGAACTTATCAATATACTCCTGGTGGATTGCCTGGGGGTCCAAATCCTTGAATAGGTCAGGATGCAACCACTTTGCCATATATGCGAGACCAACGGGATATACAGTACCAAAGGCGATGCTCCCATCCATCAAATAAACACGCTCGTCTGCTACTGCCCTGATATTATTAAACCCTGGCAATTCTACTATCCTCTTATACTCCTCTTCCAGCCCTGATTCGTCATCGGTCCTGTAACCACCATTGTAAGAAAGTCCAACGATAACATCCGGGTCTTGCTCCAATATTTTTTCTGTTTCTATTGCGGGATATGAGCCTTCAAGCTCTGCTATTACAGCCATGTTCCTCCCGCCTGCGAGTTCACAGAGTTGATGCATCGCTGTCCCTTTTGAATACGTCTTACGTTCATTTATTGAGTCCACATTACTCTTATCAAGGAAAACCACTGGCTTCTCATCTTCTGGAATCGCAGACACTTTAGTTTCTATCTCCCCGACATATTCATCATGCCAGTTGAGATATTTAGAGGCATTAGCCTCTTCTTCGAGTAGATATCCCAGCGTTTCCATGCCATCCCTGAGTTCTTCCGGCTTGAAGAAGTCCAGACGAATGACCGTTATGCTCGGAGGGAGTTTGTCTTCTATATACTCAGGACCTGGCCATCTTCCGTACGCGAATACAGCATCGGGCTCTAATCGCAGCACCGCCTCAGGGTCAATCTCCTTCCATGTGCCGACTACCGTTTTGTTACTTATCACAGGGAAGTAATCACTTCTTTTTGCTATCGTATCACTGGTACCAACTATTCTCTCCCTGGCGCCTAAAACACGAATTGCTTCTGCTATATCAGTATTCAGCACGACTATCCTCCTCAGTGGCTTGTATATCGTGACATTTTCTCCTGTTGCAGTTGTAATTGTCCTTGGATACCTTCCATGAAAAAAATAAATGCAGGCAAGTTTACCGAGTTCTTCCTTTTCGAGGTGTTTCGTTTCTTCACCTAAATACGTTGCTCTCATGTAAGCCATGACAGCATCTATTACCTCAGCTCTCGATACAGATACAGAAGCGGTAGCGGTGTTCGGATTCGAAGCAGCCGTAGCGGTAGCAATGACTAACACCGATGTTAGAATCAATACTGACACTATGCAACAGAATACGCCTTCGGCTTTTCTTCTTCCCCTTATTCTTCCCATTCTCGTGCTTAACTTCAATTCCGTCTCAATCATCCTTCTTCACCTCTCTTTTTTTCTCTTTTTTCTCTTTTTCGTAAAAAACAAAAGCTACCGAAATTACAACAGCTACTACAACTACAGATAGTCCTGCGAATCCTGCACCAAAGCCCGGCAGTCTAAATTTTAATGCAGATGCGGAACCCGGAGAAGATGAGTAAGCTGGTACTGGTGTTACTGTTGGAGCTGTTGGAGCGCCAAATTCCGCTTGCTCTCTTTGCTCTCTTATTACTTCATCGTAGCCCGGGCTCGGGCATGGGCACGGGCATGGTATAGTCACATATATTTGATTGGATTCGTGTTTGTTTATCCCGTTCTTATAAACAGCTTTGAACACTGCCTGGGGCACTCCTTTCCCAATTTTGGTTTTGTTGACCTTAAAAGCGGCAATGGCGGACTCGCCGTGCTTTATCTTGCCAATGTATACCTTTTCCGGCTGGCATTCCACCATGCCTGCGGTTGTAACAGTTGTAACAGCTGGAACAGCAATAACATAAATATTGTTAACATCAGATAACCCTTCATTTACAACTTCTAACCTGACCTCGTCCTCAGTAACTTCCTGAGGTAATAGGTTTACCGTGCCTGCGACAACAACCGGAATAAAATAACGAATGCCTTTGCTACTCTCGCCATGTGTATCTTCAATGTCGGCAACGAATTTTAGCATGTAGATACCCTCTTCAAGTGGTGCTTTTATTTTAAATGCGAGGTCAACTTTGCTATCCGGTCCTAATACACCAGCAGAGCTATAGCTGTTATAGACCTTAAACTCACGCTCGACGATATGAGCTTCTTTTATGTAGGCATCCATTGTGTAGTATGTCTCAGTGTCAACGTCCGGATAATGTGTGGTCGTGGTCATGTCTATTTTCTTCTTTATCGGCTTATCGTGCGTATTCTTAAGTGTTATCGTGAGCACACCCACATCACCGGGCATTAACGTCTCCGGGCTGAGTTTGTAATCGTAGACCATTACAGAGGGTTTTGGACTGGGTGCGATTTCACACCTGTCTAACAGGTTGTCTACATCCACATTATCAGCGAAACATAAATTCGTAGAGTAAAACAAGACCACAGAGGTTATCAGGCAAAAAAACACTGCTTTTAACTCATTCACGGCTATCACCCCCTCCTCTTAATAAAAACAGAAACTGAAACTGCTACTGCAACTACAAGCAATCCAGCAAGAGCAGATACCGCTTCAAATGCTGGTACCTGTGCTGGAGGAGAGGGAGAAGAAGAGGGGGAGGGTGTGAGTGCTGGTGTGGTTGTGGTTATGGTTGTGGGACCCTGCATGGGTGTTTCCACTACACGTACAGAAACGCTCATGCTTTTAATAATCCCCTCTTTCTCGCTCAGAGCATCATACCACGTCCCGCTAAAAGTCCCACTTCCCTGCGATGGCGCTCGCACTTCGTATCTTATCGAAGTTTCGTTAAGCAATACGAAGACAACCTTCTGCCCTGATACATAGGTTTGATTTGAAGGATGTGTGGTGCTGACAAATGTAAAACCTTCTGGAATGGTCTCTACAATGCCACCCACACGTAAACCCGAGATATTAATGAATACGTGGAACGTTGAACCTGGAGCGGGAGTGTTTGTGGATAGAGTACGAGTGACCGCTATACCAGATCCAGATGCGCTGGCAATTGATGCGCTGGCAATTACAACAGGGAATATCGCTATTGCTATTATTATTGCCGGTATTAATACCATCCGTAATATCTTACTATTATCTATGTCCATAGTTGATGGTTATATGCATTAGATATAAAATACCTTTTAGTTTGAAGTCTATAAAGGGCGCAAGGGTGCATTACTTTTTAGAGGAAGAAAGAGGGTAATGGTAAAGAGAGCGAAATGGAAGGGTGAATGGCGAGAAGAAGAGGAATTCAGGTACACTATTTAAAGGAGAACAAAGACAGAATGGACTATAAACATGTAAAAAAAATGGTATTGGAATCGAATCATCAAATAATAAAACAAAAACAGTTTGCCATACTCGCTTGAAGCGGTCAGGAGCGTGGTGGTACGTGGAAAAGGCAAACCAGGTGGGGCTCCGCCCCACGACCCCACAAGCCCTGTAAGGGCTTATGCTGGATTTTAGAAAAGTGATGCGCCGGTAAAAGACCCCCGGTCTGTAATTCAAAATTCTTATCTAAAAGGGTAACATAAAAACAAAAATCGGAAAGCTTTTATATTCATTTTCCCTCGTATGGTTAAATAACGCACCCGTTTTGGTGAACGAAATAACGTGTAAAGTATGGGTTGAATGCAGCGCCGGGAGGAGGCGCGGTGGAAAAAAAACGCGATAAAAGGATTGTATTGAAAATATTCGTTTTAGCTTTTTTGGTTATGAGCGTGGTTCCGGTTTGCGGGCAGAGTGATTTTGGCTCAGCTCCAACACCTGCGCCAATCGGCTTCACGTTCTACGCCGTTTACGATTGGTTGGTGGACACCGACAATCATAATCTTCACATTGGCCCGGCAGCTATGAGCGGTGACGGCAACAGGCTGATCTTTGGTGGTACGGACGCCACCACCGGCGATCCCGTCCTGTACATGGTGAACGCCGACGGCACAGGATTGGTCCAAATCAATCTACCAGATCTCGGTGGACGGGGTATTGGGTGGGTAGCCATTGATGAAGATGGCTCCCGGGGATTCTTCCAGGCGGGTATCCTCGCACATAACCACCAGTTGTATAAGGTCCAGGTCCAAGACAGCACAGTCACCAAAATCTTTGACGTTGCTGACTACCCGGAGATCGACAGGTGCGACCACCCTCAGACCACGGCCGATGGGGAATACGTCTATTTTGTGGATACTGATGACCTATGGCGAATAAGGCACAGCGGTGGTGCGCCGGAGAAGGTCATTGAGGACACAGAAGTACCCCGTGTAGACTCAAAAGGAGAAAATGCGTGGAAGGTGGGAGACTTCGCCATCTCGGCTGACGCCAGCACCATCGTCTTTAGGTCTCAGGGCTTCGTGGACCCCACCAACTACTATGGCGTCAGCTCCAAGGAGGAGTTGTTCGTCCTGGATGGAAGTGGCTACCGCCAACTGACCAACGATATAGGCAACGTCTACAAGACTCACATGGACATCAGCGGGGATGGTACGACTATCGTGTTCGTCTCGGGGGAAAAATGGTATTCCATACGTTCCGACGGTAGCGCCAAAACCGTGCTGGAAACTTATGGAGCAAACTTCGGAGGGCTGGACCTGACCTACGACGGCACGAAGATGTTCTATGCTGATTCTAATGCCAATGGGGGCAGGTTGACCAATACCGATGGCTCAGGGCGACTTGATGTCTTCCCGGGGTGGAATGTAGCAGCCATCACCCTTGCGGTCACCGGAAGCGCGTCCATCAGCAATGATGGACGCCGGGTTGCCTTCGTCTTCCAGTATAGCAGCTGGCCCTTCAAGGAGGCTTTGTATGTCGGCTACCTCAATGACCCGGATGCCGTGTCCGACGCTCCCACCATCCATGACATCGCCTTCGACCCCCCCTCCATGCCCAAGGATTCCAACGCCAGAATCATTCTCACTGCCAAGATCAGCGACCCGCAGGGTCTGGCAGATATTGAGCGTACCAGCACCGACGCACTCCTCGATGGCGTGCTGGAGAGCAGTACTGCGAATCTGCCTGTCTACTTTTACTACGACGTACATGACGACGGTTCTCCGCCAGACCAGACCGCTGATGATGGCGTTTTCAGCACCGAAGGTCAGCCGGGTGGCAAGATTGATGAGTTGGATCGGATGACGGTGCGTATAGGAGCCATGGACGCCAGTAAGATAGTGGTGGTGGCTGATACTATCTTATCAATTGGAGGAGCTATACCCGCACCAACTCCTACCCGAACGCCAGAACCCTCCATAACAACACCACCAGAATTCTCAGGCTTAATCTTCGAATCACGCAGCAAATCGAGTGGCAGCACGGTTCAAATACCTCTTACCTTGAAAGGGGTTACGGAAAAAATCGGGAACATGGACATAACCCTGAGCTATGACCCTTCTGTTCTGGAAGTAACAGAGGTTATCAAAGGTGGTTTAACAACCACTTCTTTATTCGAGTACAATTTAATAGACTGGGACACGATAAAGATAAGCTTAGCGGATAAAGCGGGATTTAGTGGCGATGGCTCTATTGCTTACGTGAAGTTCAACGTGATTGGATACGAGGGCTCGATCTCTCCATTGGAAATCGTAAGCCTGTCTACAAACAGGGCAGCAGATCTGGCAGCTATGGATATCCCCACGCAGGATGGATTGTTTACAGTATTAAGTGTTGAAGAATGCAGGGGAGATTGTAACGGAGATGGGAAGATAACTGCTGCAGATGCACTCTGCGCATTGCAGATGGCGGTGGGTAAGCGAGCTGAAGATTTGGTTATGGATATGAATGGAGATGGAAAGGTTTCTTCGGTTGATGCAAGGAAGATACTGAGAGTTGCTGCTGGGTTGGAGGTAATGTCAACATGAAGATTTCTAATTTCGATAGTTTCAGGAAGGGTGAATTGGATGGAAAATTGATGACGAAAGTAATATTGCTATTTTTTGTTCTTGTACCATTGGGAGTGGTAAACGCGAGTGCTGTCGAATGTCCACCGGGTTTTAGATGGGAACCACGGTCTGGGGTGGGCTGCGTTCAAATAGATTGCTTTAAAATTGAGCATGCAAAATATTCCTATACCCAACGTTGTATTTGTGAGGATGGATACAAGCCCTGTCATGAACTAGTTGATTACACCGGCTTTGATGAATCTAAATGTAACCCCAATTGCCCCCGAGTAAAGCTTATTGCCTGCGTAAAGCCTAGTGAATCGTGTCCAGGCGAAAAAACACCTCCTAAAAAAAATTGTCGGGACTATTGCGAAGAAAAATTTGACCAAAAAAAGCCTGTATATCTTCAACTTTTTGATGCTAAAGGTGAGTATCCTTTCTGCTATTGTATCTGTATGGATGAACAAACAGGGGATGACGTACTATGTTGGGAAGAGAGTTGGGACTGTGAAGAATATTGTAGTAAAGGATACAAAAACGAGCAGTGGGATGGAACAAGTAAGTGGCCATATTGCGAATGCATCTGCAAAAAAGGTTATGAAGGAAGAGCGGAAGGATGCGTACCGTGTGAAGAGATATGCCAAGAGATGGATCCTCGCGCCCATTATGACTCCAAGAAAAGCAAGCCCAACGATTGTGAATGTTATTGTGAGGGCAGACTGCTTGAATTCGAATGGGGAACTGAAACCGGAAAATGTGAGTGTGTAACAGGCGCAGAACCTGTAGGAAATGAATGTAGATGCAAAAAAGGATTCAAACCCAGCGCTGATGGGAAAAAGTGTATACCCTGCGAAAGTGAAGAATCTGAAAAGTTAACTGGCAAACAAAAAGCCCTCAAAGACCTTCTTGAACAGCGTATCAGGGAAACCACCGACAAGAGAGAAAAACTGATCCTCATGAAAATGCTCAACAACCTGATGGATGTCCCAGGACACAAAGAGACTATCCTCGGGGGTTGGAACGGTGTGGCAAAAGTTATCTACGACATCTTAGAAAATGGCAAACAACCCAGCATTGGGGATCTTATAAGCATATATAAGCTAAAAAATATCTCTGATATAAAAAAATTGTTTGAGGAGGCGGGACTTAAAACTCCTGAGCGACTCGTGAGGGACTCGAAAACTCTCAGTGTAGTCAGCAAACATGACATTGACACAGCTATCAAGGAACTAGATAGGGGTAAGCACCAAACATTCGGCATCAAATATACGGTGGGTAATAAATATTTGGGTTATGAAGACAAGAAAACCAAAATTACCGTAGTAAAGGGACCTGATGGAACAATTACGTACACTCTGGATGGCCTGAACTATTTTGACGGCAGAGATCTTGACAATAAACTCAATCCGGGCTTACGTCAAGGTGTTACTGATTTTATAGATGATTTACATCGATTTACTCTTGAAACGAGATACAGTGATCCCGACAGGAAGGTTATCCAATATTTAGCCAATCACGTCCAAAGAGAATACAACGCAAACGTTGAATTAAATAAAAAACGGAGCGACCAGCTTAAAAAAGAGATGGGCGAAAAAATGTTTAATGCTTTAATAGATCATATGAAAGAATTCACCAGCCATGGAACAACTACCGACTTCATTCGCTACGCCTTAACGGAAACCGGCACGCAGGCCATTGAAGCCGATTTCAGCAATGTAGCCATACAGTATGTGGAGGCACGGGAGGAGGGTAGAACACGGGAGTGGATAAAAAATAACATGAAGGAAGTGCTTTTCACAGGCATCGGCTGGAGGGTTGCCGAGGATTTTGAGGTCAACAAAAACGAGCAGATCCTCCTCGACCAACTGGAAAAAGTGTATCAACGCCATAAAATATATAAAATATACCGAAAGTGAGGAAAATGAAACCACTAACTATTATTACAACGGCGTTAGTAATCGTCCTTTTTCTCATAGCATATGCCTCGGCAAATTCCGCTGAACAAATCAAAATGGACATCGAATCTATGGGAATCACAGTCCGCGACGTTGTCATAAATGAAGACGGAGTTACCGTTTCTTATGTTTACCCCAGCCGCCAAAATGTAGGAGACACTGCTTATGATTGGATAAAAATCGGAACTGCTGTTATTTTAAATACAGAATCAAAAACTCAAATAATTCGTATTAGACCTGAAATAAAAGAAGTGCCTGTTTACGAGGCGCAGATGGATAGCCGCGATCTTGTGTTGTTCCTGGATGGGCGCATAAGTCCCGAAATACTCCTTTTAAACATAGAGTATGTGTACCTTCCTGAGCAAGAGGGTGAAGTCGCGGCTCCTAGTTTAACCTTCGAATCCCGCAGCAAATCGAGCGGAAGCATAGTTCAAATCCCGCTCACGTTGATAGGGCTTAAAGAAAAAATCGGGAACATGGATATAACTCTAAGTTATGACCCTTCCGTTTTAGATGCAACAGAAGTCATCAAAGGAAGCTTAACAACTAAGGCTCTCTTCGATTACAATATTCTGGATGGAACGATAAAGATAAGCTTGGCTGACGAGGAGGGATTTAGCGGTGATGGCTCTATTGCCCACGTCAAGTTCAACGTGATTGGTGCTGAGGGTTCATCATCCCCCCTAACAATTGTTGCAATTGCAGCAAATAAGGCTGAAGATTACGAAACTCTGGAGGTTCCAACCAATGGCGGTGTGTTCAGAGTAATAAGCATGGAGGAAAGTAGAGGTGACGGGGATGGCGATGGCGGGTTTACAGCCCTGGATGCGCTCTACGCACTTCAAATGGCGGTCGGAAAGATACCAGAAGACCTGGCTATGGATATGAATGGAGATGGGAGTGTAACATCGCTTGATGCCCAGAAAATTTTGAAAATCGCCGTAGGAGAAGAATAGAAAAGAAACGAAAATAGGAGGTGATAGAATGGAAAAAATGTTGGCGCTGCTGGTTGGTTTGCTATGCTTGCTTTGCCTCGTATCTCTCACTTCGGCAGCGGGTTTGACCGTCAGCGTGAGTGATGAAACGGGCGCAAAGGGGGACATCGCAAAGGTGCCTATTATTCTTGAAGCCGCATCAGATGTAGGAAGTATGGACATCGTTTTGAAGTATGATGCAGATGTCTTAAGGGCAGTGGCTGTCGAAGGTGCGGAACTCGGTAAAAATGCGTTTATCGAAGCCAATACGGCAAGGGAAGGAGAAGTTATAATAGCGCTGGCAGATTCATCCGGAATAAATGGTGATGGCGCAGTTGCAACCATCTCCTTTGAGGTGATAGGCGATGTCGGCTCAACGAGTCCTCTGACTCTGGAGACAGTTTCGGTAAACAACGTTGAGCTGGTTGACGTGATCACAACCACAGAGAGCGGAACGTTTAGTGTTACTGAGGAGGGTGCACCAAAGCCCGGAGATGCGAGCATGGTGATAATGGCAATAACGGCAATAATCATCGCGCTATTCGTAATCAATAGAAGGAAATGAGAGAGGAAGAAAAGAAATGAAGTTATAAAAAGCCTGCTTGGAAATGAGGAGATACATGGTATTATAGATTTAAACGACGGCAGTAAATTGGAAGTAAAAGCAGTAACGAAGGAAGCAAAGGTTATCGAATTTGGGAAGGTAGGAACTGAGATAGCTCCCGGCAAAGGCGATTGCAATAAAGATGATGATTTAACTGCTTTAGGTGCATTGTGTGCTTTAAAAATGTCTGTTGGTAGAATGCAAGAAGACGAAAGCATTGATGTGGATGAGGATGGCAAAGTTACCTCTTTGGATGCAAGGATAATACTTCAAGCTGTCGTTGGTTGGAGCCCCGAAGTAAATCCAACAATTGTAGTAAAAACAGATGAAGATACCATGCGTAGCATAATGAACTCGCAAAAACCAGTTGATACATTCTTAGATGCTCTTGATAGTGTGACTATTGAAATTGAAGCCGCAGGAGTGGTAAAAGGTATTATCCTTTCAATAGGGAAGATTGTGCTAAAAATAGCAAGATCTCTGGGAATATTGTAAGTAATATTACTTTACCAGGAACTCACGGAACTTCAGATTTGCTTTATGAGACTAATAAATTTTAAGAAAAGTTTAATCAAAAAACGCTTCGCAGTATTTAGCTACTCTTTAGCCTTATCGAGTTTTTGTAACTGTTCAATATCAAGAGGTTCGCAAGAGAAAAATCGGAAGTTTTATAGAGGGATATATTCAGATGCAATTACAATTATATACTCCCAGCAATACCCAAAGAGATAAATAACTTTGGATCCTGAAGTGAAGGCATAGATTTCGATAATAGGGAAGCAGTAAGAGCCCTCATAATCAAACTTCTCAATATTATAGAATCACAAGCACAGCTCATAGCTCTTACATGAGCTGCAAAACGAAAATCAATTCCTGAAAGATGAAATAAACAGACAGAAGGGCGAGAAAGGGAAGCGAAAGTACTCGTCAAAGGTTCGCAAAGAAGATAAAGACATCCCAACCCCAAGCACAGAGCAGAAGAAAAGATGGCGTAAAAGTGCGAAGAAGCCCGGAATTAAGATCGGTAGAACGGAATACATCCGGGTTGACAGGGATATCCTCCCGCCCGATGCCGAGCATAAAGGTTACCGGAGCGTAGTGGTTCTGAATATCAAATTCATCACGGATAACGTGGAATACAAACTGGAGCGTTTTTATTCGCCGTGCCTCAGAGAGCAAGCTATACGAGGCGGAGCTGCCAGAGGGCATACATGGCGAGTTCGGGGATAGGGCGACAATCAAGCACATTCCTGGTTTGAAGAAGGACGAAAAGACGGATAAGATCGTGATCTCAGATGATGCCCGGCAGTATCAGGAGATAGCAGTTTATCATACCTTATGCTGGATACACGAGATAAGGCTGTACAAGAAATTGAATCCGCTTATCGATTACCATCCATCGCGTCCAGCTCAAAATCAAAAAGTTCATCACGCGTGTGTGGGCATTTTACGATTTGTTGGAGAGGTTCTAATGCATTAAAAATTTCTAACTGTAGGTTATGGTTGATGGATTTCCAAGCCGCTTTGGAATTCTCAAAATCTCCAATATCTACTGAAAGCATTTCGTCGGCAGCTTTCAGTAAATGGTCTTCTACGCTGTGCTTGCCCGTGCGGATATCGTCAAGACCGTTTATAACGAGTATCAACACAAAATTCTTGCTACCATATTTACCTGTGTAAACTTTCACTCTTTCTTCGGTTTCTTCATCAATTACTTTGACTTCACCAGTTGCAAGCTCTTCCACGCCCCGTTGGATCCTTTCATAAATCGTATCTAATGGGTCATCTTCTTCATCTATCAAAATCAGGATTTTTCGAATGTTTCCCTTCAGGTATGTTGGGATTAAATCAATACAAGCATACCTTTTCTCCATTTCAGGTTTGACTATCCCGGCGATTTTGTCACCATTTCCATTTAAATGAAAAGCAATTATGCTGAAAGCAATATCATCTGGAGTTCCATCACCAATGACCACAAGACAATCTAAATCGGCCATATTCACGCCTTTAATAAGAACATCCATCCTGGTCTTCTTCGATATTCGGGCAATATTCGTCGCTAATCTGCTGCTCGGTTCTAACGGATAGAGTTTCATAGTAATAATGGCTCTGCAACCCTCACATCAATTCCAGCTTCGCTAAACTCCTCTATCTCCTTTAGCGTGAGCTTCTTAGTTTTTAGAGCGCCCTTTTCCAGCGAGGTAAGATAAATCGCCGCATTTTCCTCGTTTATACCCGCTATTGTTCTCGCAGCCACCAAACTATGCGTCGTAATTATGACTTGATTATCATCTTCAACTATATCAAAAAGCCATCCAGCAATATTCAGCAGCATCCTCGGATTGTGATGCGCCTCGATGTCATCCCAGAGTAAGACCTTCGGGTTCTCTAATTCGTAAAGAATTCGCGCAATTATGTAATTCTGGACACCTTCACCAAGGTCACCAAGTCGTATCTTCCGCCCATCTTCTAAGAATCCGTAAATTGCCAGCTTACTATCAAGGAAAGGTTCGATTGTTATATCCCTGTAATTGTCATAAACGAGTCCGGAAACGTCCTCAGCGACTTTTTTGCAGATTCCCAAATTTATAATAGAAGCCCAATTCCTCTCTAAGTATTGATAACCGCTCTTTACCAATTTCGAGCTTATTAAGAGCGTATTATCTATGAGCGTTTTTGGTTCTTTCCCTCTAGTAAAGGACATGGACAACATATCCATCCTGCCAATATGAACCCTCTTCTCCTCGCTTTTTATGTACACAGAGATATCCGGGTCTTTTTTATCGAATAGAAGCACATAGTCCTCTCCATCTACCTTACATTCAATTTCAGCCTGATTTGCCGTATAATTGTATAATTATAGAGCAAGAATGCATAGCCCTGACTGTTGAGGGTTTCATGCATTGCGTGGACAACTTCTACTGCTGACTTATAGCTGCCAATCACATAAGGAACGCTACGAAAAGGATTTGGTGCCAGGAATAGAGCTTCAAGAATTGTTGACTTCCCGGAATTATTGCCTCCTAAGAGGATTGTCAGTGGAGCTAATTCCAGCTCTCCTTCTCCTATTCCCCCGGAAATTCTTAATTCTTTATACTCAGTTTCGTTATCATTGTTATTGTTGCTTGTATTGTATATTTATATTGTAGAAATAAATAAAGTTTGCGGGAGTGGGAGTTTTAAGTTTTGGCAAAATTGGATAACGATTTATTTCAACTTTAACACTTCTTCTATCTCCTGCACTTCACCAAGAACTGTAATACCACGCATTCGCCGTAGCTTATCCACATTCGCCACATCTTCCTTCCGTATCCTCAACTTGAGGCTGCGTCCATCGGGTAATTTTGTTATTATCACCCCCTCCTTCTGGTCCACC
>Ga0190352_1000247_pt1 | contig 13632 bp, 12 predicted proteins | sample 4872131011_MG_FD_161682 | JGI IMG/M metagenome (GOLD analysis project Ga0190352, IMG submission 161682) | Hydrothermal vent microbial mat bacterial communities from Southern Trench, Guaymas Basin, Mexico - 4872-13-10-11_MG | ecosystem: Environmental > Aquatic > Marine > Hydrothermal vents >...
GGTTTTACCCTGATTGAGTTGATGATTGTGGTGGCTATTATTGCTATTTTGGCGGCTATTGCTATTCCGCAGTACAGAAAGTTCCAGTTGAAGGCAAAGACAAGTGAGGCCAAGACAAATTTGGGGGCAATTAAAACCTGTGAAGAGGCCTATGCAGCAGAAAATGATCATTATGTATTAGCAGAGGCTGCGCCTAGTGATGATCCGGGAGCTGCTAAGCAAGACTGGGCCAGTAATGATGGTTTTAAGAGTTTAGGCTTTGCTCCTGCTGGTCAAGTGTATTACCAATATGGGGTCCAAGATAGTGACTGGACTGACCCAAGTTCACTTTCAGGCGGTACTTCTGGAAATGAAGTGGTTGTGCAAGATGGTACAGTAGATATTTATATTTGCGCAAGAGGAGATTTAGATGGAGATAGCACCTTTAGAGGTTTTAAGACGACCGATGAAGCAACAAAAATTGAAACAGTAGGTAATCCTAATGAATTTTAAATTTGGTTAAATGTGTGCTGAAAGGCGGCGACACATGTCGCCGCTTTTTTAAATTTTAGGAGTTATCTTAATTAAATTAAAAAATTTTTTGAGTAAAAGTATTTTAAATTAAGAGCTGTAATTTTCCTCTGTTTGTGAAATTGATACTAACCTGATGTTATAGCTTTACAAAAAACTTTTTCAAATGGATTGCATTACTTTAAATCATCTTTATAAAACTTATAAAAAAGGCTTGAGACACAAGATTTATGCCGTGAAAAATTTGAGTTTTTCGGTAGAACAAGGAGAAATATTTGGCTTTGTAGGGCCCAATGGGGCAGGAAAAAGTACCACTATTAAGATTCTGATGGGGCTAATCTTTGCAGACAAAGGGGGAGCAAAGCTATTTGGCATCCCTTGCACTCATTCAGAAGCAAGGGCTAAAGTGGGATTTGTTCCAGAACAGCCTGTGCTTTATGAGCATTTAAGTGGAGAAGAATTCCTCTATTTTGCAGGTGAGTTATATGGTTTACCTAAAAAAGAAAATAAAAAGCGAGTATGGGAGTTACTGGAACGGGTAGGACTTAAAGAAACGGGGAAACGAAGGTTAAGATACTATTCTAAAGGCATGCTACAGCGACTTGTGATTGCTCAGGCCTTGATAGCCGATCCTGCCCTTATCATCATGGATGAGCCCTTCTCTGGACTTGATCCCGTTGGTCGCATGGAAATAATGAACTTGATTAAATCCTTGAAAAAACAAGGTAAAACGGTCTTTTTCAGCTCACATATTCTGCATGATGTAGAAACAGTTTGTGATAGGGTAGCTTTAATTATAAAGGGCGAGCTAAAATACTTGGGAAGGCCTGATAATATTGAAGAAACCTTTAGAAAAGAGTTGCAAAAATGGGCAAGGCGATAAGCATTGCTAAGGTAACATTTAAAGAAGGAATAAGAGAAAGGATATTTTTAGGGGTACTTATCTTTAGTGGGCTGCTTTTCCTCAGCTCAGGTCTTCTGGCAGATTTATCCATCGGCAATATTTTAAAAGTTACGCAGGACATAGGTCTTTCTGGGCTTTCACTCTTGGGCCTATTCATTGCCCTATTTTTAAGCACTCATCTTATTGCCAAAGATTTGGACAAAAAGACTATCTATTTGGTAGTTTCAAAACCCATTGCCCGGTGGCAATATATTTTAGGAAAATTTTTAGGACTCTGTTTTTTAACCACTTTTGCTCTCGTCTTAGGATTTATTGTTTTTATTTGTGCTCTCTTTTATTTCTGGAAAACATCCCACCTCATCCAGGTTCCCCATATCGCCTGGTTCAAGCACCTACTTGCCTTTATTTTTCTCAACCTCAAGATGTGCCTTTTGGTAGCCATAGGAGTGTTTTTCAGCAGTTTTACCAGTAGCGCCTTAGTGGCCTTTTTCTTTTCTCTGCTCACTTATTTCATTGGAGCCAATCTCCAAAATGTGAAAATGATTTTGGCAAGTAAGATAGGGGAAAATATAAGTCCTATTTTAAAGATTGTATTTGACTTTACCTACTGGCTTTTTCCCAATCTTTCGGTATTGGATTTAAAACAAGCGGCCGTACACGACCTGCCCCTTAATTCCAGCCATTTAGGAGTGAGCGGACTTTATTGTTTGACCTACATCTTTGCCCTACTTTTTCTGGCAAGTTTTATTTTTGACAAGCGGGAATTTAACTAAAATGCGGCTGGTTATAGGAATACTTTGCCTTTGCTTTAGCATCTGGATGCATAGCCTTTTAAAATGGGAACTAAAAAACTGGGTCACCTCACCCTTGCCTCGGCCAGAGCCTGCCTTGTTTTTAAGTGGAGAATTTGCCCTTTTAGGTAGTGATTATTTTTTAATAAAAGCCGCTGTTTTTTACAGCAGTATTGTCACATCCAGCCCAAATGGGACCCTTTGGTTCAGCAAGGCCTTATATCTGGCCAGCTATCTTGACCCTTATTACTTTGAGCCCTATTGGATGACCGGAGTTGCCCTGCCCTGGGAAGGACGGGTAGAAGAGGCAAAAGTGGTATTAAAAAGGGGACTGAAGTATCTTCCTCAAAAATGGCAAATTCCTTTCTATATTGGTTTTATCAATTTCTATTTTGAACATGATAATAAAGAGGCAGCCCACTATTTTTCTATCGCAAGTAAACTTCCTGGGGCACCATCTTACCTTCCTTTATTAGTGGCACGTTTGTCCATAAAAGGAGGAGAGACAAGGATTGCCATTGCCTTTTTGCAGGAACAGATAAAGACCGTGCGAGATGAAAAATTAAAAAGACAATTGGAGAAACGTCTTAAAGCCTTTCAGGCCATTGATTTCTTAGAAAGGGCTGTGCGAAAATACAAGCAAATATATGGCTATTTACCTTCAGATTTAAACCTTCTTGTAACGAAAAATATTATTTCTGCCATTCCACCAGATCCTTATGGTGGTCAATTCTATCTTACCCCAGAAGGAAAGGTATGGAGCACAAGCAATCTACGGTAATAAAATATCTTGTTTTAGCCTTCCTGACTTTTTTAGCCTATAGTCCTTCTTTAAAAAACGGTTTTGTCTGGGATGATAAAAGCATCATTTTCCAACAAATTCAGCACATTGAAAATTTAGACATTTACAAACCTGATTCTATTTACTATCGTCCCCTCCCTCAAATATCTTTTTTGTTAGATTACCTCTTGTGGGGATACCATCCTTTCGGCTATCATCTCACAAACATTATCTTACATATTCTAAATGTTCTGTTATTCTTTATTTTGGCCCGCAAAATTCTGGCTAAATTGGAGATAAATTCTACTTCTATCTTTTTACTTACCCTTGTCTTTGCCTTACATCCGGTGCATGTAGAGTCAGTTAGCTGGATTGCCGGTCGGACTGATATTTTAGTGAGTTTTTTCTCTCTCTTAACCCTTATTGCCACTCAATTGTATTGGGAAAAGCAAGAGAAAAAATTATTGCTTTTGATTCTTATTTTCTTTCTTTTTGCCCTTGCCTCTAAAGAAATGGCCGTTATCTTGGTGCCGATTTTATGTATAGAAAGCGTCTTTATAGCGCCAATGCTTTATCAATTACCAAGGGATAAATTTTTCAATGTCTGTTTGTTGCTGATTATGGGCATAGTCCTTGTTTATATGTCCTCTAAGCTTTCCGGCCTTCGCATTTATGGATGGCACTTTGACCCTCTTTCTTTAATCAGAGCAACGGGCTTTTATCTAAAAAGTTTGGTTTTCCCCTGGCCCTTTTATTCTTATATGCCATATATACCAGCTTGGGGAATATGGATAAGTTTGAGTTTTTTTCTGATAGCAGGGTTATTCTTTTTCACCGTTTTTAAACAAAACAGACTGTATGCTCAGGTCGGATTGGCTTATTTAAGTATGTTTTTGCTCAGTTTGCTTCCTGTCCTCGCCCTCATTGTCTTTCATATCGGTGCGACGCCCGTAGCCTGGCGGTATCTTTATATGCCATTCATATTTTTTATCTTAGGGGTAGGCATATGGTTAATAAAAACAAAAAAGGCCAAATTTATCTTATTAGGGGTATGCTTTTGCCTTTTTTTAATAACAATTACCCATCAATCCATCTGGCGTGATGACTTTCATTTCTGGCAAAAGGCCATAACTATGGCAAATAAAGATTATGCCATTCCTCATCATGAATATGCCCTGGCCTTATGGAAAAAAGGAAAACTAAAAAATGCAGAAGAACATTTTATACTTGCCTTAAAAGCAAAAGATATTCAGGCTTATCCTTGGGAAAAGGCCGTGGTTTACACCAATCTGGGAAAACTTTATGCTAGCCAGGAAAAGTGGCGGAAGGCGCAAGTATGTTTTAAAAAGGCATTGTGGTATAATCCCAAATACAAACCGGCCTTGTGTAATCTAGGCAAGCTTTATTATATACTTTATCAGAAGACCAATGAAAAAGACCTATGGGAAAGAGCTCAAAAACTTTTAAAAAAATGCCCTTGAAAAAATTTTCTTCTCCCAAAACAGCCCCAAGAATTTATTGGCTAAAAACAATGGATAATCTTTTAGGACCAAAACTGGCAAAGTTTTGCTCACATCTGCCGCTAAAAAGATCGCATCAAATGGCACTTCCGCCCCGTGACATCCTTGTCATTCGTCCAGGAGGAATTGGTGATGCAGTCCTTTTGTTACCTGCATTAAATTTGTTGAACAAACATTTTCCTTCCTGTAGAATATCCATCATGGCAGAAAAAAGAAACGCTGGCATCTTTGAGGCCATTCCTTATGTTAAAAACCTTTTTCTTTATCATAAAATCAAGGATTTATGTAAAGCTTTACAATATTCTTACGACATTGTCATTGATACCGAGCAATGGCATCGTCTTTCGGCCATTGTGGCCTTCTTCACAAAGGCACAGATTAGAATTGGGTTTGCTACAAATGAGCGTGCCCATCTCTTTACCCATGCCATACCCTATAGCCACAATGAATATGAAGTATTTAGCTTTTTAATGCTTCTATGGCCACTAATTGGAAAAATTAAATACCATATAACTAAACCATTTTTTCCCTTGCCTCATAAGTTTACCATTGAGCTTGAGAAAAATGTTCCTTGGGTGGCCCTTTTCCCTGGTGCAAGTATTAAAGAGAGAAAATGGCCTAAAGATAGATTTAGGGAAATTGCAAGATGGTTAGATAAAAAGGGAATAGGGATAGTGGTAGTTGGGGGTAAACAAGACAAAAAAACAGCCGATTATATTATTGAAGGTTTAAAAGGGCATATAAATCGGGCTGGAAAGGTGTCTATTTTAGAAACTGCTCAGATACTTTCACAGACAAAGTTGCTTTTGACCACTGATTCTGGCATTATGCACCTCTCTATAGCTGTTGGGACGCCTGTTGTGGCCTTGTTTGGGCCAGGTATAGAAGAAAAATGGGCACCAAGGGATGGTAGAAGCATTGTTATAAATAAAAATCTGCCCTGTAGTCCCTGTACCCGTTTTGGCTATACCCCACCCTGCCCTTATGATGCACGATGTATGAAAGAAATAAGCGTAGATGAGGTTAAAGAGGCTATAAATGCTATCCTGGCTAAGATTGATACGCCTTAAACACTGGATAAAGAATATACTTGTTTTTGCCCCCGCTTTTTTTGCCGGCAAAGTTCTTGAGAAAACCACATTTATTTCTGCCTTTTTTGCCTTTATTTCTTTTTGCCTTTGCTCAAGTGGCCTTTATATCATCAATGACACATTTGATCTCAAATATGACCGTCTTCATCCTAAAAAAAGAAGCAGACCCTTAGCAAGTGGTAAGATTAGAGTAAGATCTGCCCTGATTATGGCAATTGTTCTCTTAATTTTTGGTCTAACAACTTCTTACAAAGTTGGCCTTTCCTTTCTTATTGTGCTCTTGCTCTATATATGTTTGAATCTCTCTTATTCTTTTAAATTAAAAAAGATTACCCCTCTGGATGCATTCTGTGTATCCATTGGTTATCTTCTGCGCATCATTGCTGGGGGAAAGGCAACAAATATAGCTGTTTCTCCATGGCTTTTTATTAGCGCATTCCTCTTAGCCCTATTTATTACATTTGGAAAAAGGCTAAGTGAGATAAGGATGCTAAAAGCCGATGCTGCCAACTGCCGCCCTGCTTTAAATCAATATAATGGAGAGTATTTAAACCTTTCCTTGGTCCTTGCAGGTGCCTCTGCCTTAGTTACCTATGCCCTCTATACGGTTGAGAAAGGGGAACACTTAATTTATACCCTTATTCCCGCTGCTTATGGAATTTTTAGATATTTGCAACTTATTTTAGAAGGGAAAAATGGAGAACCATTAGAGGTCTTTTCAAAGGACATTCAATTGTGGCTGGTGAGTCTGGTATTTCTTATCCAGATTGCCTGGGTGGTGTATGGAAAATAATTTTTCCAAGAGAAGAAAAAAACATTCTTGTCTCTTTAAGGCCAAACGTGAAAATCAAGCCTTGAGTTATTTGACTGACGGTATTCTTAATTTATGATGATTTTACCTTTTGTCAACAAATGTAAGTTAGTCTTCCTTGAAAAAAGCCTTAACCTGCAATTTTATCATATATTTTCTCTCAAAATTAAGTGACAAAAATGCAAGGACATGGTAAAAGTCAGCTCAAAACCTTGTAATTTGAGACACAAATGAGGTAAAAAATGAAAGGCCAATCACCTCTTAAAAATCAACTAAGCCTATCCCAGCAAAGGCTAGAAGATAATCAAACCAGATATTTTTTATACAAATGAGCCAATACAATTTCCGGGGAATATTTTGAGAAGGAATTTGGAAGGTTTTATTCTGACAAAGGCAGGCCAACAAAACCTACTAGGATTAGGTTGAAGCAAAAAAGGAAGTAGAAACTGTAGAAAGCCAGGAAGAAAAAAGCGTAAAGTAGGAAGAAGGTTTAGGAGCAAGCAGGAATAGAGACCATAAAATAAGCAACATAAAAGGTAATTGGGTCTAGCTGGAAGTTAAAACGAAGTTCTTCAGGGAGGATTATATAAATTTTTATGGGTGACAGAAGGCCTATATTTATTCATGGATGGGGACGCTCAGGGACAACTTATATATGGAACGTCTTTAGGCGTTTACCTAATTATTATGTGTATAATGAACCTTTTCAGGAGGAATTTCTAAGATTAAGGAATCCTGATTTTTTTAATCTACAGCACTCACTTAAATTAACCAAAGATATGAACCATCCTTTTTTGACTCAATCATATTTTGCAGAATATATTCCACTTTCTGCCAAGATAAGCAAGATATTCAGAAAGGAGTTTCCCTATGATTTATATTTCTTGACGCCAGAAACCCAATGTGACAACTTAAAAAAATATATTGATATGTTAATAAATCATGCCAAAGGAAGGCCGGTTTTTAAGTTTGTCAGGTCTTTATTCAGAATTCGATGGTTAAAGAAAAACTTCAATTCGTTAAATATCCTTCTCTGGCGGAATCCGAGGAATGTATGGGAGTCTATAAATTCCACGTTGGACAAGGGTTTTAGAATGCTATTGATCCTCAATTCTCCTTCTAAACCTGAACCTATCAAGAAACTTGCATCGTTTATTGGAATTGATGAATTTCATAGCCCAGATCTAATATTAGAAATGGCTTACTTTCATAAAATTGCTAATAGATTATCACCAGAAAAACACTACTTTGTCTTTTTTACTTTATGGTGTATGTCTTTTCTGGAAAATATTGACTATATAGACATTGAAATCAATATTGACAAACTTAGTGGCTCAGAAAATTATAAGATGAAAATTTTAAATCAAATGGAAAAATATGGAATAAAAAATATTAATTTTAGTGACTGTAATATAAGAAGAGGTCTTTTTACTAAAAAACAAAAAGATTTTTTTGTCTCTATTGAAGAAAATGTTTTTAAATTTTTAAAGAAAGTTGGTTATAGTGAACGTGAAATTGCTAAGCTACCTGAAATTGATTATAAAAGAGAACTTAATGAAATAAAATTACAAAATTTCACAAGAGAAATTAACTTCCTTGAAAAATGGCTTAGAAGGTTTAATTATACTTTGAGCGTTTCTCTTATTAAAGAATCCAGTGACCGTGATTTACTTATTGAGTATATATTTTTTTTAAGAGATATTATTACCGAATTGTTTTATCGCCATAATATTGAACCCTCTCCATACTCAAAACAATATGTATTCCATTTAGGAAACAGCTCAATTAAAGTAAAAAAGAAATCATTATTTCTTATCTCAAATAAATTGCAGAGTATTCGTAGCAAAGTTCTATCATTTTTCTATTTTCTGCTTTCAAAATGTTTTAATCTTATGAAGTTTAATGATATTGAATTCAAACTAATAAGATGTTCTATCCTGCATTATCCGACAAATAAAATCGCAAGACCCATATTTAAAAGATTTGTTGCATCTGGTAAGGAACTGCCTATGAAAATAGTATCGCTTTTTAATGAAAATGAAATTAAAAGGGCTATGCAATATTTCTCCATGAGAGATATTAACAACCAACAACAAATTAAGAAAGAGATCGAAGCAAGATTAATGACCATAGAGCCTGAGGAGTTTCTTTATGCCCTTTATTATATAATTCACTACAGGACACCAGATTTACATGGTCTTCATGTATACCTTGAAAATATGAGATTTTACGACACTTATGAAAAAAGAAAACTTTTAATACAAGAGGCAAAAAACTCTGATGAATATAAAATGAGCAGTTATGTAGAATCATTTTTGAAGCAGGAAAATATATAGTTCTAAAGAACCTTTGTCAGATTTATAAGAATATCATTTACAGTTATCATCTCCATACATGGATATCTTTTCTGTTTTTTAAATATACATATATCTCCACAACCTGAACATCCTAACTCTTTCTTTACAATATAGTGTTCACTGAATCTCGGTCTTGCAAGATTAACGTTTCCTGCTCCAAACAATGCAATAATCTTTTTCCCAAGCAGGGATGCAAGATGCATTATACTGGTGTCAAGAGAGATAACAAAATCAGAATTTCTTATTACACATTCAATATTTCTGAAATCTGTTTTCCCGACTAAATCAATTAAGGGCACTGAAACGTTTATTTTATTTCTGAATCCTATATCTGATTTTGAGCCTAGTAGAACCGAAACTACTTTTTTATTGTAAAGTTCATTTATTAAAGAAGAAAACTTTTGTGGACTCCACAATCGCGCCGTGCTACCAGCACCAATCACAATACAACATATTTTAAAATTCTTTTGCCGGTAATGGTTTATTATATCCAGAAAATCAGGATAGTTATAAAATGCATATGCATTTTTGAAATGTTTGGGAGTAATTTTTATATCAATTTCCTTCAAACAAAGTTCAGGCCATTCAGATATATGATAGGTCTTATACGGATTCAAAATTATTTTTTTGTCTATCCATTTTGCCATAAATCTTGCTAAGGGACGATTTGGATCTATGCCAGAAATAGTGTTGGAGCTATTAAGTAATGAAGCCAATACCACATTCATTCCTTCACCTCTTGGCTGAATTACAAGATCAAAATGCCTCTTTCTCAGCTTTAAAATAAATGAAATAATGTCGATTGCCTCTTTGATACCTATTTTGTATTTGTTCTCTTTATTATGCCAGGGTGCGTCCCATAAGATCAGTTCGTCATACAAATGTGGATTGGCCTTCAATGGCTGAAAGCTCCAAGATGCACCAAGAAATACAATTTTGCTATCCGGATATTTTTCTCTCAGTGCTTTTAGTGAAGGCAATGTGCAGATAATATCCCCAAGATGATCCATTCTGATAAACAAAATATTTTTAAAGTCCCTTGAACTCTTTTTTTTCTTTTTTTTGAGTATTAAATGAACTAAAGGATTTAAAATAAGGTAATAGACTATCAAGCACTCTATATAAAAAAATAAATATAACAAGGAACTCTTTAAAGCTAATCTCATTGTTAAAAAAGATTCTTTTAAACTTATGTTTTTATTCTTTTTTGAAAGCATTTTTCTTATTAAAATAACATTACATCTTGAAAACCACCTCTTTTTAGCTTTATTTTTTACAAAAAGATACCATAATCCCAATGTTTTTAAATTTACTTGGGGGTATTTAATAAGATATAAAAAATCGTATTCTGCAAATTTATTGATTAGATTTAATCCCTCTTTAATCGTAGCAAAGCAAAAAACTTTATAATTCTCCTTTTGGAATTCATTTACAATATGGCTATAATCAAACTTTCCATTATACCAATCAAAAAGGACTATAATTATTTGAGAATACTTTCTAGATAAGAAACTACAAATGGGTTTAAGTCTAAAAAATATGTCGTCTGTAATTAAGGATACAAGACAAATTTTTTCATTCATTTCTTATCTTTTTACCTATTGCAAAAACTACACAACCAAATAAGTCCCAAAAATAACCTCCATACATAGGTTTGTTCCAAAATATATTTTTAAAAAATCACGCTGGGGATTCCAAAAATAATCCATAACCAATCTCGTCTTGTCCCGCATTTTATTACCTTAAAATTGTGAGAACACAATAACTTTTTAAATGAAGTTTTTGTAAATGGCTTAATATGGGACATATCGTCATAGAAATTTAAAGTACCATCCATACTTGGCAAAATTATGGATATAGGAGATGGCGCTTCTATATAAATCAAACCACCAGGTTTTAATATTCGGTAGCATTCTTTAATAACTACCTGAACATTTCTTAAATGTTCTAAAACATGGCTAACGAGCACAATATCAAAAGTATTATCTTTAAACGGTAAAAACTTATTTTCTAAATCAACTTTTAAAAACTTATATTTTTCTTTAAAAAATTTGATAACTTTTTCATTTATATCTACCCCGTAATAATCTGCCTTTGGAAAATTTGTTTGTGTATAAGAAGGACTATAATCGCCACAGCCTACATCTAAGATTTTCTTATTATCAAGAACCTTTATCTCTTTAAGTAAAACTTTATACCTAAAGGGCATGCAGATTTTATTTTTCAGCTTAGACATAATATTTAATGACATCGATAACCCTTTCTACTCCAATTTTTTCCACACTTCTAAACTTTTTGTCCTTTACCCACTTATCTGCTCCTTGAAACAAAGCATCTTCATCTTTAACTACCAAAATATTTTCACCCTTTGGCGTCCATATATCAAGTGATGGACCACATAAGATTATCATCTTTTTATTAAGGGCATATCCAATATGAACTACTCCTGTATTGACACTTAGTATCAAATCCATTTGTTTTATCATATTAATTAGTTCTATCACAGAACTACATAAGGCAAATTTTATTTGTTTGCCAGCCTCACCTAGTTTTAATTGAAGATAGCTTTTAAATTCACTAAATTTTTTGTCTTTTCCAAATATAATTATTTCATTTCGTTTGTTTTGAAGTAAAAATTTTATTACCTCCACCCATCTTTCAAATGGCCATACAAAACAGGGCAAATGACCTCTACGGCTCCATGGATGTATCCCTATTTTAATCTTATCTTCTTTAACCGATTTAACCGAAGTATTGGAAAATTTTAAATTCTTTATAGGCAATTCTAAATGGTAAAATTCTTCAGAGATTTTTATTTTAAACAGCTCTTTTATCTGATTTAAATGTAAATCCAAAATATAATTCCCCCGAGGCGGAGTAATTATATCCGCATTAATAAGATTAAAATCTACAATAAAATCAAGTGCTTTTATCTTTTTTAAGAAAAGATGAAAGAAAAAACCTTGCACAGAGCCGGGCGCCATTTGAAACCCAAAAACTGTATAACCCTCCTTTCTTGCTTTTCTCAAGGTTGATATTAATTTTAAAAATTGTTGTGGTTGATAAACATCAAAAAAACGTTTGGATGGAGAATCATAGCTCCAAAGATTTATATGGGGGTTTCCCCGATGGGCCATTAAACACCGCCCTTCTGGCACAAGCTTCTCCACCTTCCGCATCAAATCGCCCATGACAATAAAATCCCCTAAACCAGAGGTCATGGTATAGAGCAAAAGGGGTTTCATCTTTTTCACCTGATAATTTTTTTACCACCGTCAGATGGATGTACACATTAACATTGTCAGGAAAAAATTTTTACAATCTCGCCCTTTTTCAGAAAAATAACCCTATCCGCTATTTTTTTCATCAATTCCCGATTATGCGTAACAAAAAGCAGCGTTTTACCCTGTTTTTTCAATTTTTTTATCTTTTCTAAACATTTTTCTTGAAATGCTTCATCGCCAACAGCTAAAATTTCATCAATAAGAAATATATCTGCTTCACTATGAATGGCCACGGCAAAGCCGAGTCTTAAATACATGCCTGATGAATATTTCTTAACCGGCATATCAATGAATTCGCCTAATTCGGAGAATTCAACAATTTGCGGTATCTTTCGCTTGATTTCCTTTATACGCATGCCTAAAATAGCACCGTTTATGTAAATATTTTCTCTTCCGGTTAAATCCAAGTGAAAACCCGCACCTATTTCAATTAAAGGAGCCACACGCCCATTAACATTAATAATGCCCTTTGTTGGATAGGTTACCTTGGCAATTAATTTTAAAATAGTACTTTTACCTGCTCCATTTGGCCCATAAAGACCAACACATTCACCTTTTTTTATCTCAAAACTTATCCCTTTTAACGCCCAAAATTCATTTTTCTTTAATTCTTGTTTCTGTTTTCTTTTAAAAAGATTGACTATATCCTCCCGCAAAGAACGGTGAAAGACTTGATGGCGATAATACTTCTTCCAGACACGTTCTAAAACAATCATATCACATCCGCAAACTTCTTTTCGGTGTTTAGAAATAATTTATAACTTAGGGAGAAAAAAAGCATAACCAAAACACTCATAAACAGAAATTGCCATAGCACCACCCCCCGCCCTTCTATCACACACCGGCGCATGTTTTCAATGATAAAAGTGAGTGGATTGATAAACAAAATCATCTTTAATTTTAAAGAAACTCTCTCTATGGAATAAATCACAGGACTGGCAAAAAACCAGAGCTGGATAAGAAAGCTACTAGCCAACCTTACATCACGATAATATACATTTAAGGCCGCTAGTACCATGGCAACACCTGCTGTAAAAACCAGAAGTAAAGCAAAAAGGGGCATGAACCAGAGGATATTCCAGCTAATTTTAGCTTTAAACATAATAAGCAACAATATATACACACCACAGGCCAGGAGAAAGTCTATAAAGGCCACCGCCACCCCAGAAAGGGGCAAAATCTCTCTGGGAAAATAAATTTTTGTCACAAGATTATAATGATTAGTAAGGCTTGGAATGGCATAATTAAGAGATGAAGAAAAAAAACTCCAGGGCAAAAGACCGGCATAAAAGAAAAGAACATAGGAATACTTGGTAATTTTTATTGGCATAATATAAGTGAAAATAAATGTAAAAAGAAGCATCATACTCAAAGGTTGCAAAGCTGCCCATAATATGCCGATGATTGACTGTTTATATCTGATAGAAAATTCTCTCCAGATAAAAACCAGGAATAAATCTTTATAAAATATCAATCGAGTGTATATTTTAAACATTCAGAATCCTCCAATCTTTCTTTTTTATAATAATCATCCTAAATTATTTAGGTTTATTTATCCAGTTTATCAGAAAATAAAAAATTTA
>Ga0190352_1000248_pt1 | contig 13621 bp, 11 predicted proteins | sample 4872131011_MG_FD_161682 | JGI IMG/M metagenome (GOLD analysis project Ga0190352, IMG submission 161682) | Hydrothermal vent microbial mat bacterial communities from Southern Trench, Guaymas Basin, Mexico - 4872-13-10-11_MG | ecosystem: Environmental > Aquatic > Marine > Hydrothermal vents >...
AGAAGGGGATGCTGTGTTCATTCCTTCCAAAAAGAAGCACAGGATTTACTCAGGTAAAAACGAGAAAGTGAGGTTTTTGTGTCTCTGTGCTCCTCCCTATTCTGATGAGGATACAGTTATGGTATAACAAAAGCATAAAAATTTGATAAAAACCCCCTCTTCCAAAAAACGTGGTTTTTCTGACTTATCTCACCACATGAACCGAAGTGGCTTTAAAGGTCGCATAGACCTCCTCACCGTTTTGCAAGCGGAGACTTTCGCGTGATTGCTTTGTAATAAGAGCAACAAGTGAATTATATCCTCCCTTTCATGACATTCCTTGCACTGCTTTCACCCCGATTTTCAGACAAAATTAGGATTATATCCTCTGGTCTTATGAATACTTTTACAGTGCCCGCATGGTAGTTTGAAACAGCAAAAATGTTATGGGAGTAGTCGCCAGAATCAACTTCTATCTCGGCAACGCCGTTATCGTTAGCACGAACAACGCTGCTCAATATGTTCTCAACGCTGACGAAATCCGCTATCTCCTCGTTCTGTGGCTTATTGAATATCTCATAAGGAGCACCTTTTCCTCGTTACGGTGACGGCGATAATAATAGAATTTTTTGCGAAGCAAAAAACTATACTTCATCTTCCTCAATTTCATCTTATTAATCTATTTTGTTGGCGCAACTACTTTTAATACCCCACACTTTTTCTTTTTACAAAAAGAAAACCTGTGCTAAAGAAAAGCTATTTCTTTGGTAAAGCTTTCTTTTCTAAAGAAAGGTTTAAAAACAATAGGAGGCGATAAGAAAAGAGAATGGACAAGAAAATAATCGGCGCTTTGATTGCTGTCGTAGTAATAGCAGGTGCGATAGGTGCCGCTGTGGTTCTTTATACGCCCACACCATCAGGAGAGAAAGTTACTTTGATGTTCGGCTTCACTCCTAATGTCGGCTATGCTCCTTTTTACACGGCAGCAGCAAAAGGATTCTACGCTGAAGAAGGTTTGAACGTGAGTTTCCAGTATAGTTCTGAGGGTGGTGTAGGTGTAATGAAACAGCTTTCTGCTGGTAAAGTAGAATTCGGATACGGCGGAGATAGCACAGTAGTTATAGCAAGAACGCAAGGCATGCCCATAGTCTGCGTTCAAACAATTATTCCGAATAACCTTTTCAGAATAATTGCGAGAGAAAGAAGTAATATTACTGAACCAGCAGACCTAATCGGAAAGAAAATTGTGACAATAGCACCTGCCGGAGCAGTTACGCAGAATATTCAACTGATATTATACAAATCCGGCATTAAATCTAAGGATGTGACATTTATATATGCTGGAGGCGGATTAATTTCAACATTTCTCTCTGGTGAAGGTGACGCTATGGGCGCATATTTGCCACAGCAAGTGGTCGCAGAGTCAATCAGCGGTGAAAAGATGAATGTAATTTACGGCAAGGATTATACAACAGTAGGAAAAACTTACCTTTACACCACAGAGAAAATGATAAAAGAGCATCAGGACATTGTGAGAAAATTCGTGAGAGCAACACAAAAAGGATTAGAATATTCCATTGAACATCCAGAGGAGGCAGTTGATGCTTTCATAAAATACAATCCTGATGCTGCAAAGAAAAAAGAATTACACTTAGCGATCTGGAAAGCAATGATTGAAGAGGGATTTGATAGGGACGCTGAAGGTAATGTGATATTCAAACTTCCATCAGACGATAATTGGATAGAGAAGCAAGATGATCTATACATTATAGGTGCAATAGACAAGAAAATAGACATAAGCAAAGCTTATACAGACGAGTTTGTAAGAGATCTCATCTGAGTCAGCAATTTAATTATTTTTATTATTTAATAATTTTTTCATACAGTTCATTTTTTCTTCGAGCTTTCCAACATTACCAAACCATTCTTCCTTCAGACGAGATATAATTTCATTAATTATTTCTTCTTTTATATTATCTTCATCACCATTTATTTTATCATTTGTTGAAGATTTGAATTCCCTTTTGATGAATATAAACATATAAGGTATATTCAAAAAAATTCTTTCTATTCTATAATATATCTCTTGTGCTAACCATAAATAATTACCGATGTCTAGAATATGTTCTCCACATGATGTACATCTAAATATCCAGTGATTAGTATTACATTTTTCACATTTATCCTTTACAATTATCGTATCTCTTTCACATTTGCTGCATCTTGGTCCACTTACAGTTATCCTAAATGTTTTAATTATATCCCCAAATAGATGTTCCAACAAATGTGCTAAGTAACATATTGTATATTGGCTTTCATAGCTTCTATATATTCCTTTGTAAGCCTCCATAAGAGTGTAATTATAGGAGCGAGACAGCGTAGATATGTATCTAAATGATGGGAGTATAATGTAAGGTAAGTATGAATCCCATCCAAAGAGATACTTTCCACTAAGGAGATTTTTAAGATTGAAGTATATGTTAAACAAGATAAATGCTTTAAAACTCTGATTAATTATTATAACATTTTCTTCTCTATGCGTTAAAAAATAAAGTATAGTTTTATAAGATTTGGACATATTATTGTTCCCTTGAGATAATCCTAATGCTCTTGATATGTTCATACTTAAATAACACTTTTCATTATTATTAATACTTTCTCTTCTCTCTTTCTCTATTTTATTATCTTCTTTTATTTCTATTACATCATCCACAATTTTCCCTTTTTCACCTGTGCTTATTTTTATTTCTTCTTTATTCACTTTTATTTCAATGCCCTCATCACAAATTTTCACATATTTATCTATCCACTGCGCTATTTTTCCTATTTCTTCTTTATTCTTAATCTCATTTATGAAAAAGTTAATTAAGTACATATTAATAAATGATTTAATTCTTAATTTATTCGCATCAAGCATAAGTTTTATCTTACCCTTCTCACTACGATAGCTCTTTAGATGCTCCTTTTGCTTTTTTATTTTCAGATCCTCCTCAAGATCCTTTAAAAAAGGCTCGTTCAGAAATAAAATATATATATTTATACATTCTCTCAGCGATTTTTGCTCGGTTATAATCAATTTTCTTAACCATGTCATTTCATTCAATATAGAGAAAGACTGTAATGAGAGGTTTGGATACACTGGAACAACTATTATAACCTTTGGCTCTTTATGCTCCTTTGACTTCTTATAAACTCTAAGTTTTCCCTGTGCCCTCATAACAAATATTTCAATACTATCATCAGTTATCTTCCACCCGTCCTCTCCCTCAGTTATTTCAGTTATTGTTATGTTTTCTTCTGATAAGGAAATATTTCTGTCTCTTAAAAGATTTTCCAACTCATTTGGTATAGTTTCATTTCTCAGATCCTCCCCGCACTTCTCACTAATATCTCCTATATAATATTTCCCTTCTATAAAATTTTTGAGCTTTTTAATGTATTCATCATCTATTTTCCTCCTCAGATTTAATAAATTTGCGTAATTCCTGACTCTTCTCTTATGTTTATCCGTGTCCGAAACGTCTGAGAAAAATAATAACAAATCCAGAATAGTGTGGGAAATAGCAAGAATTTTCCTTATTTCATTTGTTTTTTCTATAAATTTATTCCACTTATCTTTCTTTTCAGGATCAGGTATCTGCACATCTATAATTTTTTCTCTTATCCATTTCACGAAATCACTATCTTCTTCATAAACATCTAAATTTTCATCTCTTTTCTTAAGAACAAGCTCTCCCTTGAACCCTTTCACATCTCCATTTTCTTTTTTCCATACAATTATCCATGTATTTTTCCCTTCCCCCTTTCTAATTGAAAAAGAAATTTTATCATCTTTTTTAAATCCAAACATTTCCCGTAATTTACTGGCAAACTCTCCTTTCAGTTCTTCTGGAATAATGCCTTTATTCAGTTCATTTTCAAAATTTGGAGTCGATTTTACACTAAATAGTTTTGGTCTCTCTACATCACTTATATAGAGCTCAAGAAAGTATTGCATACTCTCTTTTTTAGATAATTCCTCTTTATATTCTTTCATCCTTTCTTCAAGTGTTCTTTCCCCACCCATTTATCTCACCGGCTCCCAATCTACTATCTTTTCTATGATGAGAATTTCTCTTTTGTCTTTCAAATTGGCTTCTAAAACACGCTCTCTTATCTTTTCTATCTCTTTCTTTTTCTCACTCCCTCCTTTGGTATCATCAAAGAAAAGAAAAGCAATAACATTTTCTCCAAAGTTCTTTTTTACTTTTTTATTACTATTATTTTTAAAACAATTGAAAATCAAGCGTTTCCCTGCTCTATCCCATATCACCCCATTTTTAAGCTTATTTTCAATTTCCAAAAGCACATCCTTTCTTTTTCCAAATAGCGTAAAAGTCCATGCTCTTTTCTCCTTTCCATCCCATGTAATACCCTCTATATAATCCTCCATTCTTTTCTGGAGTTTATTCTGAGATTTCTTCTCCCTACCGATATAAACTTCCGTTAAAAGACCTTTAATAAAAATTTTCAAAGCCTCTTCCACTTTTCCCTTCTCTTTGTCTACTACTTTTTCTATTATTTCTTTTACTTTCTTCTCAAACTCTTTCCCATCCTTCACTTTTTTATAAAGCTCTTCAAGACTTTCAATATCTTCATCATCTATTTTTTCTCCTTTTATCGCATTTTCCAATCCTTCCTTTAAATCATCTTCTTTCTTCCCTTCCAATACTTGCTTTATTTCATTAACTTCTTTCCCCAGAGCAAGATGAATTGAAGCTAAAAGCCATTTAGATAATCCATCTTCCCCATATATTTCTATTTCTAATTCCTCAGGCTCTAGGTAATTTTCCGTTTCCGGCTCAAGTCCATAATCTTTCCTGACATCTTTCAGGAATGTATACCATAAAACATTTTTTCTCTCAGCCAATTCACAGACGAATCTGAGAATATCTTCTTTTAATTTCCTACTAGGCATTTCTTTATCAAATTCAATTTGCCTATTATTTTTCCATCTCCATTTTCTTATCCTATAACTTGAATATTTATAATCCAGATGTCCAAAACTTGAACCTGTGATAATACCAACTGTCTCCGTAGGTGACAAATTATGAAACAGATCTCTATTTATAAGTATATGCAAAAGTGCTTCATCCGTGAGGAAGGGAATATAGTATTTGATTAAAGGAAACATTATGATTGCATCCGAAACCGCAGAATTCAAAACGGCAATGTAGAAATTATTTACGGGATTGTCAAAAATTGCCTTATGCGATTGTTCTCTCGCTGCTATTAAAGTTTCAATAATAGGCGTGATTTCTTCACTTATCTCTATCCAGGGCCCTTTTCCTTCCTTATCTTCCATATAATGAATTTTTATTCCACGATATAGGGAAGTGAGCGGAATACCCATCGTTTTAAAACTATTATAATGCAAATCCCGATAGATATGGTCTATTCTATCTATGTCAATTACACCATGTATAAGCCCTTTTAATGCGTTCACCGCACGATCTTTACTCATATTATCAGAAAATAATTCAACGATAATATCTTCATCCAATTCCATACTCTCTATCACATCATGAGCTAATACAAATTTTTCCTTTTCCTTGCTTCCCCTTATATCTTTAGCTACATTCAAAATTCCGGGCACAACCCCATATTTTTCGTCATATCTATATTCTATGTCCAGATAACTTGACACTAACAAATCTTCTAATATCAAATATGCCTCTCCACCTCTTATTAATTCCTCTGTTATCTTTTCATGATTGTATCCTAAATAAGGATTCATCTCCAAAACATGAGAGAAAGGTGCATGTCCAATATCATGAAGGATTAAAGCCGCCATGAATTCACGATGCATGTCCTCATCTGCTAAAAATTCTATCAATCGTATCTCCTTTCCATCTATAACGACTGTAACATTTTGAAGCGCAATTAGTCCGCTAATCCATGTGCCTACCGCATGGGCGAATCTCGTATGTGTAGATGAAGGATATTTAAAAGATAAAAAACCTGTCATCTGAAGATACATTAACCTTCGCATCTCAAATGTGTTTATTAATTCATTGTAGAGGTCGTATAGTTCTCTGAGAGCAATGTTATGGTCAAAATTTTTATAATCAGAATTAATTTCTCTTTCGCACTTCTTAACACATTCTTCAATTTTTCTTGCTGGTATTATGTACTTTTTTCTATACTTCTTATAATATTTTTCTATCATCTCTAATCTTAATACCCTTCCTATATTTTTTGCTTTTTCAAATTTATCTTTCCCCAACGCTCTTATAACTTCCGCACCTATCTTATTTTTCCAACCCTCTCGCACTAATTTTTGATAATGATTAAAGGATTGATTTTGATAGCTCAAACAATTGTCACATAAAGGTAACCTTTCTATCGGATACATAATTACAGGCTCATACAGCGGATCCACCAACTGTATTTCTTTTCGTTTTTCAGCCATCTTCACACCTCCCGCATCCCCTCCACATCGAACAACAGATAAGGCGATAACCCATACCGGAGATGCGAAACATCCTTCAACCGTTGAAGATGCGGGCATAACTCATACCGTTTCAACTTTAGCGGCTCGTAAAGCGGGTCAATTATCGTCTCCTCTACCGGTATGACGCTCCTTACACCTTCTCCCACGTCCATCTTCGCCCCTCACCGGGAATGGCGTGATCCATTACTTCAAAAACATGAAGTATAAGAGTATATTTAAAACTTTTGAATTTTTCCGGTGAAAGGTTTAAATAGATGCAACTCAAATAAATTTTTAATCCATGCCAGAAGTAATCGAATGCGTATATGAGGACGGGGTGCTTAAACCCTCAGAAAGGATAGATTTGAAAGAAAAGACAAAGGTTAGGGTTACAATCAAACCGAAACTGAATCTCAGAGATTTTGTAATGGCAAAACTGCCAGAGGAGAAAATAAGGGAACTTGAGGAGAGGTTCGAAAGTGAAGATATTTATTGATACTTCGGCGTTCATCCGGCACTTTTACGGCGTAGATGATGCACTTAAGCTCTTGGATTTCGTAGTGAACCAAAACGAAGCTGTTATCTCTCATAATGTCATCGAAGAAACTTTCTTCAAACTTTTATACTTGGAGACTGAAAGAATTTTTGGTAAGACTGGCAAATTCATTCTCAAAGAAAAGTTCAGGAAAAACACCAGAGAATACCAAAAAGTCAGAAAATACATGAGAAAATTCTTGATCGCAAACATCAGAAGCGGTATCATAGGCTTAGTTGACATAAACGAGGAGATTATTAGCGATTTTGTAGAAATAGCATTTAATTATACCTTGCTACCAAACGATGCTTTGATAGCCGCTACTTGTAAACATCACGGAATAAGGAAACTTGCTACCTTTAATGGCGATTTTAAGCAGATTGATTTCCTTGACCTTGAAATTATCAAATAAGGGCATTTACACAAGCGCAGTGAAGAACGCATCTGCTTTTACTCCCGCAGGCGCCTGAATCACCTTCTCTTCCTCAATCCATCATTCAAAGCGCTCTTTGAACCCTTAACGTCAGCTTATTTTCTTAAAAATCTTCATCGCATTCTCATCGTCCATGAACCACTCTGGATATGCGAAAATCTCTCCTATTCTCTCTTCAGCTAAACCCGTAGTGCGGGGAAGAGTCCCTTCTTTATACTCCTTCCTCCGATGCTCATACTCCCCTATATCCTCTATGTTGAAGCCGAGATAAAACTTTATGAAGACATATCTCTCTTTATCAAACGTATCTGTAAATATTGGCTCCTTCTTGCCGCTAAAAGCGCCTTTGTAATCTTCCAATAGACGTCCATTCATGGTATGACATAAAATAAAAAGGTCTTCTCTTGACTCCGTTCCCGGCTTCACTTCCAGTCTCAGTGTTGTATCACCTGCCTGTTCCAAACGGTTACTTATAATCCTCTCCATTTTCTCGCGATCAATCTTCATTACATCCACAAAATCTGATGCCGATTCCATATTTGCTACATTTATTTTATCGGTATCCGTTTCTATCAATGTGAGTTTCTCCGCTTTCTCCTTCTCGATTGGTATTTTTATTACTCTTTCTCCTCCCATCTCCTCTAAATCCTCATACATCCTCTTCACTTTTATCTCGAGCTTCCTCACATACTCCACAACACCAGCTACTCCGTCCTTTTCTTGTTTTATCTCGTCCCTTAGCGTCTTGCATAGCTCCGTATCAATATGAGATTTTAACTTCTTCAACTTTTCAAGTCTATTCTTCTTATTCTTCAAATCCCTTATTTTATGGTCAATATCTTCGTTTTCCCTCCGCAATCTTTTCTTCAGTATAGGCTTAGGCCAAGGCGATTTGATGACTTTTTCATTGTCGCTTTTTCTTTCATTTAATAACTCCAGAATCTTATCATAACCTCCAATCTCTCCTTCCCCTATTTTCTCCTTAGCCCATTCCTTTTGCTTCAGTCTATTCCATTCCTTCTCTATTGTAATATCAAACTGCGTTTGTGCCTCTGTCGTCTTCTTGTTAAACTCGTTTTGTAATTTCCCTATAAAGTGACTTAGACCTCTCAATTTGTATGTGCCGAGTATCGCTTTACATTCATCCTCTAAAGACCTCTCGTTCAATTGCTCAACATCGGTTTTTAAAAAATTGTCTAACTCCTTTTTCAACTTATTTTTGATATCTTCATCCACTATCTTCCCCAGTCTATCATTCTCTTTCGCAACTTCTTTCACCTTTTCTATCGGAACTATCAACTCACTCTCCCCAAACGTAACAAACGGGCTTTTTTCGTCTGACCATAAATTTTCCACACCTCCCTTATATTTCGGCACTGCATACATCATATTCACTATCACTTTGTTACTGCTTGTAAGATATTCCTCAACCATCTCTATACTCTTTAATTCTTCCAATTTCCACACTTCTTCTTCATTTATACCAAACATGAAATATCTATCAAATGGTCTTTTTTCTATCTCCTCTTCTCCTTGAATCCCTGAATAAAAACTCTTCATCTTTAATTTCAAACTCTCTGCTTTACTTAACTTCTCTATTTCACTGAGTGCTCCGTATGAATTTGCAATATACCTCTTGTTAAAATTTCCATACGTGATGTCGTTTATATTTGTCGCTGAGGGCAGGATGCCTACGCAAAATATGATAGGTTTTATTTTTTTATCTTTAAGAACATCCCTTGCTAATTTATGCAAATTCACTATTAAATCAGGAAAAGTTCCGCTCCCTGTACCTCCGCCAAGCGTATGAACTAACCAAATCATTACCACCTTCTTCCCCACTTCCACTTCTCCCTTCCATTTTCCTGCCAGATATGACATCGCACTCTGCATATCATCTTTCACTTTTGAAATATTCAAATCCAACAAGAATCGCCCGTATACTCTATCACGCAGTGCTCCAAGCCCTTTCGGTTCCGTTCTATCGTGAAGATAAGGGCATTCTTCTATCATACCTTCGATATCAAAGCCCTTCTCACCTAATTCTATCTTCCTGATATTGTAACCCGATTTTATCTGCTCTTCCAGGTCTTTCTTGCTCGAATCTATTGCGATGAACTCGTAATCCGCTTCCTCTCCTTTATCTCGCACAAAATCCGCCATCGTCTGCACAACTCTTATTCCTCCCATTCCAGCACCTATCACAAGTGTTGGAACACCCATCACTCTTCACCTCCTTCTTTTGGTTTATATTCTTCCATGTAACTCTTAACACTCATCTTTAGACTTACTATCTCAGAGCGATTTACCATCTCATTATCCTCAGCCGAGTCAAGTCTTTTATATATATTTTTCAATTTCTCATAAAAATCTTTCTGCATCTCCTCACTCTCCTCCTCTTTCCCTCTTCTCCCAACCCACTGTATAAATAATGAGACGCAAGCAATTATGGCAAGTATTATCCCTACATAAAACATCCAATTCGCTGAACTTGCTCTTTTTTTCGCATCCTCATACCTGAACCAAAATGATTTCTTGAGGTCCGCTTTCACCTCCCCCCAATCTTCAAGCCGCTGCCCCAACTGCGTATATCTTACCCTCACATCCGCAACTTTTATCTCACCCTCTTTTATCGTCTTCGGATACGCGTTGAACATCAATGTTATTGACTCCCCCTTTTTTAACTCATCGCAAAAGAAAGTATGCCCTTCCTGTGTTAAGTTCACGCTTGCCCATGCCGGCGATATCGTCTTATCAAAAGAATTATCGTCTATTAGCGCATCAGCCTCTAAAATGTCTATCCTCATGTCCTTCACTCCGCTTTCGCCCGGATTTATTGTCGTCTTCACCCGTATCTCCTCACCATAACAAGCAGAAGTGCTATCGTAGTCAAAAGTTGCATTTGACTCGCATTTGATTTTTGCAAACGCGGGAACTACACAAACTGAAATAACAATAGCAACTGAAAACAAAAACACCACCAATGCTGTACTTTTCTTCTTCATCTCTACCACCTTATCTTCCTTACCTTCCTTACCACTTTCCGCTATTTAAAGTTTTCTATTAAGCTATTAAGCGCCATTTCCATATATGACTTTTGACTAATATCTTCCAAGGAAACTCCCAATTTATCAAGTAGCTTAAATATTTCCTCCTTCTTCTCCCTATATTCCCCCTCACTATTCGCCATCCCTTCTATTTCCATGAAACTGCCCAGCCCTTCCACCTCGTCCAGTGAAATTTTCAAGTCCGCCAAATGATAAACCTTTCTCTTCTTCTTTATCTCACACAATCTTATGAAACCTATCCTCTCTAATATTTTTACCACTTTCTCCTTCGATTCTACCTCTATTTCTATCTCCTCCCTGCTTGTTGTCTCTTTATCCTTTTTACACCCTTTGTATGTTACTCTATAACACCCCTCCGCAGCCCTAACCCTGAATGCACCACCACTATTAAAAATCCGCATATCTGAAAAATCAAAATATTCATCAGCTTGTTTTATCGTTCCTTTATATTCCGCTCCTTGTTCTTTTATTCTCTTTTCCATACCTTCTATACCCTCTATCCTCACCTTTACCTCCACTTCTATCATACTTATCTGAATAAACTTTATGTAAAATCCTAATCTATATAACATTATATGAACCCAATGATAGACCTGAAAAGGATAGGCGAAGAGAAAGTAATCGAGATACTGGACGCAAAGGCAAATTTCCCTACGATGTTCGATAAGCTTTTGCATTTATTCTACACGAGAAGAGAAGGGCTTTCTACAAAGGAAATCTGCGAAATCCTCAATTTCAATTACAACCAACTTTACAGGCTCATTACCAAACTCGTTCATTTGGAAATCATTATCGTTAAAACCGAGGGTGAAAATAAATTTATTCTCTCTCAAAAAGGTATTGACTTCTATAAAGGCTTATCAAAGTTGGACACTTCTATCAATCAAATAGAAGCACTCCAAAAGAAGCATTCAATACCGATATTAAAGCTGCTAAATGCCAGAGAATATACCTGGAATGAATTGTATAGAAGCACGGACATTAGCCAGAGCAGTATGAAAAACGTTTTAGATGCACTCATTGATGCCGGATTAGTGGAAAAAGGGGAAGGAAAGTATTCAATTACTCCCGATGGGCGTTCTATATTATCTACAATAAAAGAACTCAGCGAGATGCCCTATACACCAAGCTTTGAAATACAAACGAAGTTCTGGGTGCAATCCTCCGATATTTCTCACGTATATAACAAAATAAGCGATGAAATTATATCAGAGGAAGAAGTAATACAGTCTGATTATTACATCATTCCAATAAGATATCAACCCAATACATCCACATATCTTCGATATAGAGAAGAAATTCCGCTAAAACAATCTTTAAAGAAAACACCTTCCCATATCCTCACATGGACAAGACTCATAAATAAGTCACGATACGAGAATGTCTGGATTATGAACAGAGAAAGAGAAGAAACAAAAGTGGATCACCCCTCGATCATTTTCTTCCTTGAGTTCTTGAATACTAAAATAGACAAAAAGATTGTGAAGAAAAGGAGAAGAATAAAACTGAAAGAAGTGACTATAAACTTAGATCGTATAGAGGAGCCACTGAAAAGAGGAGCTTTCTTTGTTGAAATTAAAGCAAATGCATGGGACTACGATGAAAGCAGAAATAAAGCAGAAATCATAAACCGGCTAATGAAGGATATGGGTAGGAGAATAGAGATGAAAAGCATTGATAAAGCGTATTATGAGATTTTGTAATTTTCATCTTCAATTCAATCACATGAGATTTCCATATCTTCTTCATCATCGTGGAGATATGCTTATCATCTCTCATTTTAGTCTATTGATATAGAAATGACCGGGAATGAACTGATAGAAGTCAAGAATCTCGGAATGACTTTTGAGGCTGAAAAAAATCCTGTTAGAGCATTACAGAATGTCTCTTTTAATGTGAAAGAGGGGGAATTCTTATCTATCATCGGACCAAGTGGCTGTGGAAAGACAACTTTACTCAGAATCATCGGGGGATTGTTGAAACAAACAGAAGGAGAGGTTATTTTTAAAAAAGGAACGGTTACGGAATTGCACAAGAATTCCGGGTTCGTTTTCCAGGACCCAACCCTCCTCCCGTGGAGGAAAGTTTTTGGAAATATATTATTACCGCTGGAAGTCGCTAAGAAAGATTTGGGTGCAGAAGAAGAGAAAAAAGTAAAAGATTTACTTGCGATGGTTGATTTGACGGGTTTTGAGAACTCTTATCCCAACGAGCTTTCCGGAGGTATGAAGCAAAGAGTTGCCATTGCGAGGGCGCTTGCGCAAGACCCTCTTGTTCTTCTAATGGATGAACCTTTTGGTGCTTTGGACGAGATAACAAGAGGAAGAATGAACTTTGAACTTTTGAGAATATGGAAAGAGACTGGGAAAACTGTTATTTTCGTCACTCACAGCATACCAGAAGCTGTTCTCCTCTCGGACAGGATTGTAATATTATCCGAGAGACCAGGAACAGTAAAAGAGGTCTTAGACATAAAGCTCAAAAGAGAAAGGGATATGAGTATAATAGAAACTGAAGAGTTCAGCAAGTATGTGCAAAAAGTGCGAAAAGCACTGGGCGCCTATACCAATGGAAGAATCCACATTAACGCTAAAGCTGCCAAAGGTGAAGAAGTGAAACCACCGAAAAGGCTGGAAGATTTTATCCCTGCTCCAAAAATCAGCACTCTCACTTTATATGCGATGTATATAGTGGTATTTTTGCTGGCGATAGGAATTTGGAAAGGCTTAACTTCTCTTTTCCATATCCCCTCCTTTTTATTGCCCCCACCGGAGGATGTCTTTTTTGAATACATCTCTTTACTTATGAATGGACTGCTACTCAAACACACATACGTGACGCTATATGAGACTATCACGGGATTCCTAGCAGGTGCGGCAATTGGTATGCTTTTAGGCTACCCACTGGCAAAATCGAGGAAATTGGAGCGAATCCTTTCGCCTTATATAGTTGCAGCGCAGACTGCACCTAAAATTGCTTTAGCCCCTCTTATCGTTATCTGGCTCGGCTTTGGTCTCTCATCAAAATTCTTCCTCGTTGCTCTAATCGTATTCTTCCCCATATTTGTAAATATGATTACTGGTATGCGATCAGTGGATATAAATTTGCTTGAACTAATGAAGTCCACAGGTGCG
>Ga0190352_1000250_pt1 | contig 13599 bp, 13 predicted proteins | sample 4872131011_MG_FD_161682 | JGI IMG/M metagenome (GOLD analysis project Ga0190352, IMG submission 161682) | Hydrothermal vent microbial mat bacterial communities from Southern Trench, Guaymas Basin, Mexico - 4872-13-10-11_MG | ecosystem: Environmental > Aquatic > Marine > Hydrothermal vents >...
TTGAGACAGAAAAAGGTATTGTAATCATAGTTGGATGCTCGCACCCAAGAATGGAGCATATTCTTAAAACAGCTTCTCAATTTGGTAAAGTTTATGGTATTATAGGAGGTTTACATGGAACTAGGCCTGAAGCATTGAGAAATTTAAGCTTAATCTGTGCCACCCACTGCACCCAATATAAGCCAGAGATAAAGTCCCTTTATCCTGAGAAATATATTGAGGGAGGAGCAGGAAAAATAATTGAGGTTTGATTGATATGAATCTCAAAATCTTAACCTTAGTTGGAATCTTAATTTTGGCAGGAAATTGGTTTTCAATTCAGAATGAAAAGGTAAGTCCAGAGATTTCTATTGAATCAGAAAAAGAAGAAAAACCAGAAATAACTTTAATCTCTATCTATGACAATTACCAAGTAGACCCAAAACTTAAAACTGCCTGGGGGTTTGCCACTATAATAAAAACTCCTCAAGATATAATACTTTTTGATACTGGAGGAAACTCAAAAATTTTGCTTTCCAATATGGAAAATTTAGGTATCAATCCTGCCTCAATCAAAAAAGTAGTTATTTCTCATATTCATGGCGATCATGTAGGTGGATTAGAAGGTTTTTTAGAGAAAAACAATAATGTTACGGTTTTTATTCCCAGTTCCTTTCCCAAATCTGTTAGAAATATGATAATCCAGAAGGGAGCCAAATTTGTAGAAGTTTCAGCTCCAAGAAAAATTTCTGATTTTGTTTACACAACAGGAGAACTTTATGGATGTCCAGAAGAGCAATCCTTAATTATTGATTCAAAGAAGGGATTAGTAGTTATTACAGGCTGTGCTCACCCTGGGATTGTGAATATCGTGAGGAAAGCTAAGAAATTAATGAAAAAAGATAAGGTATACTTAGTTTTAGGAGGATTTCACCATCCTCCTATATCCTGCATTAAAGAATTTAAAGAATTGGGAGTAGAAAAGGTTGCACCATCTCATTGCACAGGTGATTTGGTCAGAGAAACTTTTAGAAAGGAATATAAAGAAGATTTTATTGAGTATGGGGTAGGGAAAATAATTGAAATTAGATAAAAGGTATCCTCGATTTGCAGTTCGCTTAACAGTGGATAAAAGGCCTTGTTACACTTCGCCAAAATTGTCTTTGGCAACTTCTTATCCGCAATAGAAACTTATTCCTTCTATCACCTATCGCCTGCAATCTATTTTTAATCCCCTCACTGAATAATGAGTTCTCTTAAACCGATTATGGGGATTTTGAAATTTCTTAAAAATTTTTAATCCAATTTTGGATTACTGTTAGGTGAGAAAAAATATTAAGGATTTGGCTTGAATTTTCAGCATATTTTGGACTCCAAGATGCGAAAAAATTATATTTTTCAGAGCTATTGGGACTACTTTTACCTTTACATCCTCTACTGTCTGTGTTAAACTCTTTCTAAGATTTTTATGGCTTATCTTCCTTTGTTTTATTTTGAATTTATTTGTTATTAGGAAGATGAGCCTTAATAATTTAAGGCAAGTGAGCTTTCACACAGCTTGGGATGGGGTCCGCTTATGAAACAGATAATTTTGATAATTATTATTTTAAGTATATTCTCTGCTACTATTTGTTTTTCTGAAAATTGTCTTAATTGTCATAAAGATCAAATAAAACCAGAGCTATATCCACATCCTCCTATTTTAGAAGGAAAGTGTTGTATTTGCCATAGTTCAGAAATTCAGAGAGAGACAAAAGTCATAAGCAAATATACACCCTTAAGTAAAGAACACTTTGTCTTACTTGATCTATCTTCTAAAACTTCTTATGAAGGCTGGATTAAAGCAAAGGACAAAAGAGGACAATTTGCTCAGAAAAAAATTAAGATTATAGATATTAAAAACCTACCTTTAAAAAAAGACAGACAACTTCCTATAATAAAATCTGTACAAGTTGTAAGAATTGTACGAGGCGTATTTTGTACAGCTACAGTATATTGGGAAACAAACGAACCTGCTACTTCTATTGTTACTTGGGGAAAAGAAAAATCACATGAAAATAAACTTGAAAATGAAGATTTAGTTTATAAACATGAAGTAATTATTGCTGGATTGGAATGTGGTGCTTCTTATCTATTTCAAGTACATTCAGTAGATGCTTGTGGTAATAGAGCAAGTAGTCCAGAAATGAAATTTAAAGTTATTCCTATGATACTTTCTGAAAAAACGCAAGAAATGGAAAATCCATCAGTTCCTTTAGAGATAAGCAGAATAAAATATTATCGAACTTTTCAAAGAAAAATACTCATTAGTTGGGAAACCAATGTTTTCACAACTGGCGAAGTAGAATTAAGGCCAAAAGACAAAACAGAAAAAGTTGCCCATATTGTTTTGGCAAGTAAAAAAGAGACGGGATTAAATGCTTGTTATCGTTGTCACCCTTTAGAAAAATTAGGTTTTACTCATCCTGTTGATCTTCCATTACCAGCAGAAATGAAAAAACCCTCTCACCTTCCTTTAGCTAATGGTTGTATTACTTGTGCTACTTGTCATAATCCACATGGTGCCAAACTTGAATATCTCTTACGTAAATCTCGTCGTAGTGAATTATGTGTAAGTTGTCATAAGAATTATTGAAGAAGAATTATGCAAAGAAGGAATTTGGCTTGAATTTTCAGCATATTTTGGACTCCAAGATGCAAAAAAAATTATATTCTTCAAAGGTGAAGAATTATACCCAAAATCTTTGTTAAAAATACCCTTATTCAAAAATCAATCGCGGATTTTAGGACTCAATTTCAATCAAAAATCAGAAAAGCTGGGCTAAAAAATCCTTGCTTCTTGTCGGAGACGTTTTAAGGCAAGGACTACCTCTGCACCACTTACAGGGCTTAATGTGCCAAAAATTTTGTTTGGACGATCCTGAGGGAATACAAATCCCTTTATCAGTCCAAGAATGCAAGCATTATAATAAGGCGCTTTAGGGTCTAAATCTTTATAAGGAGAGCGGACTTTTTGGAAACGATGGCGTAATTGTTTATTCCCAGTAATCCTCACAAAAATATCTTGAAGTATTTCGCAAAGCGAAGCCTTATTAAGTTTTTGCTGAGGTTCAAAATAGCCATCCACAGTGGCAGAGAGTTCTCTTATTTTAAGAGGAATAATAGCTTTAATTTCTTTAGCAAAACGCTCGCCCAAAACGTCTTTAGCTGTTGGTGAATTATCAAAAGTTACTTCTATCAATTGGGGTAAATGTAATTCATGCACCAATAAAGCAGCCATATCTGCCTTGGTGATAATATCCTTTAAAGCAATTTCTTTTCCTATATCAGTTATTGGCTGAGCCTTTTTGATTTTGGCAATTTTATCTATCTCATTGTAAGCCCTTAACACAAAGGGAGTTTCTGTTTTTAACACTCTATCTAGTAAAGAAATAGCTTTATCAAAAAGAAAGGCTTTTTCATAGATCAAGGCCATATAAAAACATGCTGAAGCATCTCCTGGTCTTATGTTCATTGTCTGTTTAAAGGCTTGTTCGGCAATGGGTAATATTTTAGGAGTAAATAGTAGATAAATAAGGTGAATTTCTCCTTCATAAATGTCTACTTTGTCGTCTTGTGTTTTAATCATTTTTTTTGCTTCTTCTATTTTTGCCCAAGCAGCCTTTTCATGTTTTTGATAAGCTTTAACTAAGGCTAAGCCTACATGTGCTTTTACTAAACTGGTGTCTTCTTCTAAGGCCAGTAGAAATTGCTTTTGGGCTTCTGAGATTTTACCTTTTTCTAAAAACACAGTGCCTACTTTTACATGATGTGTAGGACTGGAAACCCTGGTTTTTAACAGGCTACCTTTATGACTACAACTACCAAGAAGGACAAAAGTCAATAAAATTATAATATTAAACATTTTTTTCATAGCTACTCTCTTTTGACTTTTTTATTTATTATAGTTAAATTAAATTCATGGATCTCTGGTTACGCAAACTATGGCATTTATTAGGTAATGCCATTCCTGTTATTTACTATTTTTCCTCCTTAAGTTCAAAAAAAGCAGCCTTTATTATCTTTGTTATTTTTTTATGTGTTTTTGCATTAGATACCTTACGTCTTATATATTGTCCTTTTAATCATTGGTTTTTAAACCATTTTGGCATATTAGTCAAAGAAAAAGAAAAACATACTATTACCGGCAGCACATATTACTTTTTAGCTATAAGCATCACCATTTTTTTCTTCCCTAAGGATATTGCTACCTGTGCCATCTTTTATTTGACCCTGGGAGACCCCATAGCAGCCATTGTGGGACATTATTTACCCATTACCCGCATTTTCAAACAAAAAACTTTAGGTGGCTCTTTAGCTAATTTCTTCACCTGCTTAATCATTGGTTTTTGTTTTTTCCCTTTTATCACTACGCTTTTAGCTGCTATTACCGCTACTTTAGCTGAGCTTTTCTCTCCTATTGACGATGCTATTTCCATCCCTCTATGTTCAGCCTTAGTGCTTTCTATTCTTTAAACTCCACTTTTCATGATACCCTCTTTGTTGACCTTCATGGTTATCTAAATTGAATAAACGACGTGTAATATCCAGATACTCTTCACTCTTTTCCCTATTTTCCTTTTGTTTTAAAAATTGGATGGGCTCATGGAGTATCTTTTTTATCATGGCTTCTGCCATTATGCTAATGGCTTCTTTGTCTGTTTCAGAAAGGTGTTTTAACTGACTGAAGGTTTTATTCAATTCCCTATGTTTTATTTCTTCTAGTTTATGTTTCAAAGCAATGATAGTAGGCACTACAGAGAGGGTTTCTAGCCATAGCTTAAACTTGATGGTTTCTTCTTCTATAATCCGTTCTGCCTTTTGAGCTTCTTTCTGGCGCTTGATTTTATTTGATTCTACTACGCCTTGTAAGTCATCTATGTCATATACATAAGCATTATCTATGTGGTTTATCTGTGGGTCTATATCTCTAGGAACAGCAATGTCAATAAAAAAGATAGGACGGTGTCGACGAGCACGCATACTTTGCCTTACATCCTTTTCTAATAAGATAAAATTGGGGGCACCGGTAGAGCTAATAATAATGTCTACCTCTTTTAAACCTTCTTTTATTTCCTCCATAGAGATAGCCTTACCCTGGAACCTTTCTGCTAACTCAACTGCCCTTTCTAAAGTTCTATTGGCCACTACAATACTTTTTACTCCATTATTTAAAAGATGTTGCGCTGCCAATTCTGCCATCTCTCCTGCCCCAATGAGCATAATCTTTTTATCCTTTAGATGACCAAATATTCTTTTAGCCATCTCTACTGCAGCGTAGCTAATAGAGACTGCATGACGAGCTAAATTTGTTTCTGTCCGAATCCTCTTAGCTACCGAAAAGGCCTTATGTAAAAGGCGGTTTAAGATAGGTCCAGCTAAATGGTGTTTTAAAGCTAGACGATAGGCATCTTTTATTTGTCCCAGAATCTGAGGTTCACCTATCACCATAGAATCTAAAGAAGAAGACACTCGGAAAACATGTGCTACTGCTTCTACTTGTTGATACACATAAAGGGCATTTTCAAATTGGCTTAAAGGTAGTTGATTAAAATGGGCTAGAAATTGTTTTACCGCCTCTACACCTACCTTAATGGATTGTTTAGTAGTAAAAAGGATTTCCACACGGTTACAGGTGGAAAGAAATAAAACTTCTTTTATAATTGGAATTCGTCCTAATTGAGATAATATTTCCTCTGCATTTCCACTAGCACCCAATTTTTCTCTCACTTCTACCGGGGCTGTTTTATGATTTACTCCGATTAAAACAATCCAATTATCCATTTTTATCTGAAACTATGATAAGTTTTTAAAAAGTAGTTCACTCCTAAAAAAGTAAAGATTAAAAATCCAAAACCAATGATAGAAAGCCATGCAGCACGACGTCCTCGCCAACCTATAGCTAACCTTTCATGTAATAGTATAGCATAAACTAACCAAGTAAGAACAGACCAAATTTCCTTAGCATCCCAATTCCAGAAACTTCCCCTAACCCATTGAGCATAAACAGCACCCATGACTAATCCTATGGTAAGCATGATGAATCCTACAATCAGAGCGTGATAATTAAGCGTGTCTAAAAAAGACAAAGAAGGTAAGCGTCCAGAAATTTCGGTTATTTTTTTCCGTTTGATTTGTTTTTCTTGCAAAAGATATATCACACCAGCGCAAAAGGCCACAGCCAATAGTGCATCTCCTAAAAGGCTAAAAACAATGTGTAGATTAAGCCACAGACTGCGAAATACAGGGCGAGGAGAAATGGTGACACCTGGTATTATTCTAGAAAGGAACATTAACACTAGAATTAAGGGGTTAAAAAAGGCACCTAACACACCTAGGCCAAAACGAAAGAAAAGCATAAGATAAACAAGGGCTAGTAGCCACGCCATAAAAGAAAGGGAACCTTTCATGGCTATAATAGGGAAATGACCTAGTTTGACCCAGTTACAAATAAAACCCCCTGTATGGGCCAAAAAACCAAATGAGAATAAAAATATAGATAATTGTTGAACTTTTGGCTTTGGAGAAAAAAGAGAAACGAAAAAACCAGCCATGCTGAGGATATATCCTATTAATGCTAATTGATAAAAAAAAATGTCCATAGTTTTTTATACTATAAAATGTAATTGATTGACAACTAGCTATTTTTTATTTTGCATTATAACTTCTTTTACTGTTTTTCTAACTGAGCCAGGCCTATGGCAGCAGCAATGTCTGTCAGATTATACTTATAACCTGGGGCGATGATTTCATAATACCAAGAACCTTTAGCAGTATATCTTTTCCAGGCATCTTTGCTTATACCATGCAGACTCATGCACTTAATTTGATCAGCCCATTTTTTGTTCTCCGTAGTGGCCATACCTCCTTCACCGGTAGTGATGTTTTTGTTGGCATAAAAACTAAAACAGGTAATGTCTCCTATAGTGCCTATGGTTTTCCCTTTATACTTTGCAGGAAAGGCATGAGCGGCATCTTCAATGACCTTTAAATTATATTTTTTAGTTATTCTCACAATAGCATCCATATCACAAGGATGACCTGCAAAATGAACAGGGATGATGGCTTTGACTTTTGAGGTATTAACATTTTCTAAGTAGGCCAGAATTTTTTGGGGGTCTATATTCATAGTATCAGGTTGGATATCTACAAAAACAGGTTTAGCCTTAAAGTATCTTATTACTTCCGCAGTAGCGGCAAAAGTCATAGGAGAAGTAATAACTTCTTCCCCTCCTTTAAGGCCAATAACTTCTAATGCTAAGTGTAAGGCAGCAGTGCAAGAATTAAGTGCTACGGCATATTTTGCTCCCACTAACGCAGCAAATTTTTCTTCAAATTCCTTTACTTTTGGTCCAGTAGTGAGCCAACCCGACTTTAAAGTATCTATAACTCCTTCTATTTCTTGTTGTTCTATCCAAGGTAAAGAAAAAGGAATAAATCTTTTAGGCATTATTGTGAGATTTCTCCTTTGGTTTTAAGTTTAATAATTTATCTAAATCAGGGATTTTGGGCACAAGTTTTTTAATCTCCTTTTTTACGGCCTCCATGTTTTTCTCTTTAATATATGTTAAAAGATTGGAGTTTACCAATTTGTTTAAAATGGCTTCCCTTTCCTTTTGATGAGGAACAACTTTTTTAAAGTAACTTCGCAGTTGTCCTAATAACTTCAGAAAAACGGCATAATCTTCCCCAAATTGTGTTTCTAATTCCTCCCGCAATTTTTTGGCCATAGCTGGGCTTTTTCCTGCCGTTGAAATGGCAATAGTCAAATCTCCTCTACTGATCAGTGAAGGCACAATAAAGTTGCATTTTTCTGGTTGATCAACAATGTTACATAAGATATTAGCCGCATTAGTCTCTTCACTTAAACGGGCATTTAGAGTTTTGTCATCCGTAGCTCCAATAACTAAAAAAATGTCTTTTAAATATGAGGTTTTATACTCACTACCCAAATAATTTATTTTTTTATCACTAATAATGTTTTTTAACTCAGGTATAACCTCTTTGGCCACTAATTTTATTTTTGCCCCACAATCAAGGAGCCTTTCAATCTTCCGCCACGCAACCTTGCCCCCTCCTACAACCAGACAGTTTTTACCTTGTAAATCAAGACAAACAGGATAATATCTCATCTTCTTTACCCCCGCTATTTTAAAATTTCTCTAGGTTTTTTCAACTTTATAATACATCTATTTCCTCAGTGAGTAGACTTCATTAACTTTGAAATGCTTGTGGAGTAGGCTCATAAAACCTTGCTTTATCGTATCTCCCGAATTACATAAATAGGTTTTTTTTGTGTTTCATGATAAATACGAATATTCATTTCTGCCAGTAATCCCAGACTGATAAATTGCACCCCAATGAAAATAAGTAATACCCCTAGAAGCAATAACGGCCTTTGTGCCAATTGGGCATGGTAAAATAGTTTTAAGAAACTAAGATAAAAACAGATACCCAGACCTGTAGCTAGGGAACACAAACCTGGGTATCCAAAAAAATGAAGTGGTTTGGTAGCATAAGAAAGTAAAAATTTGACCATAATTAAGTCCAGAATAACCTTAAATGTCCGGGAAAGGCCATACTTTGCTTTACCAAACTGTCTAGGATGGTGCCTTACAGGAATTTCTGCTATCTTAGCCCCTAGCCAAGCAGCCAGGGCTGGAATAAAACGATGCATTTCTCCATAAAGGTGAAGATTTTTTGCCACCCAAGCTCGATAGGCCTTTAATGAACAACCATAATCGTGAATTTTTACTCCCGTGATTTTACCAATTAACCAATTAGCTACCTGAGAAGGAAACTTGCGTTTAAAACTATCTTTACGGTTCTTACGCCAGCCACTAACCAAATCATAACCCTCCTCTATTTTACTTAAAAAATCAGGAATATCGGCAGGGTCATTTTGTAAATCGGCATCCATAGCAATAATAATCTCTCCTTTGGCATGAGTAAAACCAGCGGCCATGGCTGCAGTCTGACCAAAGTTACGAGTAAAGCGGATAATTTTCAAAGAATCATCTTTTAATCGTAAGGCAGAAAGCACTTCCCATGTTCTGTCTGTACTGCCATCATCTACCAAAATTATTTCGTATTTTTTTTGAAGGGAGTCCAATACTTTTTTTAACAAATTATAAAGTTTTGGTAAGGCCTGCTCTTCATTATACACAGGAATAACAATAGAAATCTCCATTATTTTTTTCTATCAGCTCAAATAAGCCTTGTCAATGTAGGTTATTTTCTTTATATTGCAAAATCTAGCTAAAACTAAATTTTTAAGGAGCATTGCATGAGTTGTAATATTTCTTTAGGGAATTTCCAAGTTTCTCTCACTGGCTGGCTAGTTCTGGGATTTTTTGCCCAGGCGGTTTTTGCCTCTAGATTTATTGTTCAATGGATTGTTTCAGAAAGAAAAAAACGCAGTACTGTTCCCAAAATTTTTTGGTATCTTTCTCTTATAGGAAGCAGTCTATTATTTATTTATGCTGTGCACTTAAAAGACCCAGTATTTATCTTAGGACAATCCCTTAATTCTATTATTTATGTCCGCAACCTCATGCTTTTTAAAGGTGAAACCTCGTGAAAAGAATTATTTATAGCTTATTTTTGTTAGGTATTATCTGTTATTTTCTATTTTTCCATTTAGGTAACTATGGTTTATTAGAAACAACCGATGCTCGTTATGCAGAAATTGGATGGGAAATGATAAAAACTCACGATTTTATTATCCCACACCTTAATTTTATCAAACACTTTCATAAACCACCATTCACTTATTGGATTACCGCCTTGGGATATAAACTTCTGGGAGAGAATGAATGGGGGGCCCGGTTTTTTCTGGGTGTTTTTGGTCTGTTTACTATTATATTGGTATTTCTACTAGCCCGTCTTGGTTTTGATGAAAAAGTAGGTATTTTTAGCAGTCTGATTTTGGTAAGTATGATAGGTTTTATAGGTGTAACCCACGTAATTTCCACAGACCTCTATCTTCTGTTTTTCATCACTTTAGCTATGTATTGCTTTTTACGCTGGGAAAAATTTGGAAGTTCGTTACTCTGGGGTTGGACTGTTTTAGGGTTTGCTGCCTTGGTAAAGGGACCTGTTGGGCCAATTTTAGTAGGAGTCACTTGTCTACTGTATCTTGCTTTAACCAGACAGTTGCAGCGTTTAAGGGATGCCCAAATAGGTAAAGGCAGCATATTGTTTTGTCTCATTGCCCTTCCGTGGTATGGATGGGTATGTTTACATCATAAAGGGCTTTTTTATTATTTTATCAAAACTCAATTTTTTTCTCGAATTGCTTCTGGTAGTATAGGTCACCCTCACCCTTGGTATTATTATCTGGCCCTTTTGCCTGGCCTTACCTTTCCTTGGACACTCTATCTTTTGCCCACTTTTTCTCAAGCTATCCATGGTTTAAATAGAATGAAATTTTTCTTTTTGTTATGGACAATAGTCCCTTTTATTCTCTTCAGTCTTATGAGAACAAAACTGCCCTTTTACATCATTCCCTGCTTACCTCCTTTGGCTATCTTAGGAGGTAAATGGTGGAGTGAGGTTTTTTCTAATCCATCTGCTTCTTCACGATTAATATTAATTGCTATGATTATACTCTGCTTTATCCTTACTTTAGGGGCATTGGTAATGGCCATTCCTTTATATCGAGAAACTAGTAATGTAATTGAATGGCAACAATTAAAATCTCTTTGGTGGGGAGAAGTGTTTGTTTTAGGTGGAACCACTATTTTGCTTATTATAGCCAAATATTTTAAGCATCAACTATTGCATTTTGTTGCCCTTTTGGCATTAACTAATGCCTTTTTTTATCCACTCTTATGGTATGGAGACAAATTGCCTATTAATACCTATAAAAGTTTAGGGAAAAGTATATTCCAATTGGCAGATGCAGATGATATTGTGGTTCAGTACAAGGTCTATGTGCGCAGTTTGCCTTTTTATGTCAAAAGGCCAACTGTTTTGGTAGATGCGGCCAGAGAGACAAAGTTTGAAGATAATGAGAATTATAAAAAATTGCTCATTGATCATCAAACCTTTTGGCAATGGTGGAAACAAAACAGACGTATCTTTTGCCTTGTCCCTAAAAAGCTGTTATCTGAATTTATGGGTAAAAAGTATTTTATAGTAACCCAAAGAAGAAAGTACATTGTGATTACTAATCAACCTTTAGGTATAAATGAGGCAGATAAAATTACCTGGGCAGGCTGCTAGACATTATCTACGCCTGGGCTTTACCTGAAGCCAGGCGGTGTTTAAGGCAAGTGTGTGCCTACCTAAAGAGAAAATGGGGCCTTCCATCAGAGCTTGCAGTGGTTTTGGTGCTGGCTTGGGAGGGCTACGCTTAACCTGTGGGGCGCTATTAGGAGCTGCTCTTTCCTTGGGCTTTTTGTTGCCATATCCAGCTAGCTTGTTAGGAGTAAGAATGTTAAAGAGACAATTTGAGGCCTACTTTGGAAATTCTCTTTGTCGAGAATTGGTGGGCTCTCTTGATTGGCATCCTTATACCATAAAAAAATTTATAAAAAGAAAACACATCTGTTTAGAAATAGTAGATAAAACCGCTGAATGGGTGAATATATTACGACAAAGGCCCATAATGTTAAATACCCTACCTTCTTTTTCCTGTTTTATACCTCATCTCTTACCTCCCTGGCTGCAACAAGCGGCTAAGGTATATGAAGGAGGGGTGGCCTATACAGGGGATATCTGTGGTATACTTATAGTTAAAACTATGAATATTGGACTTCGCCAAGGAGGAGAAAGTGGCATTCTGCTTCCCTTGAAAAATCTGCGAGCTATGCTTAAATCACGTTCTACAGCCTTTATTTTTAGAAGAAAGGCAGGAAATTTTTGCTGTAAAAATATAGAGAAATGCTTGCATATCTTTTAAGACGCTTCTTTTTTATGATTCCCCTCCTTTTGGGAATCACTCTTATTTCTTTTACCGTGATTCACCTCACGCCAGGTAGTCCTACAGATATTTACACCCAATTTAATCCCAAGGTTTCTCCTGAATTTCATCAAAGATTAATAAAACTATATGGTTTAGATAAACCCCTTTATGTCCAATACTGGATGTGGTTGAAAAAGTTGGCTCACCTAGATTTTGGACGGAGTTTTGCACCGGATGCTCGCCCAGTATGGGATAAGATAAAAGAACGTTTACCCATTACTATAGGTATAAATCTTTTGGCCATGTTTTTTATCTTTATTATAGCCATTCCTTTAGGGGTAATGGCCGCTGTTAGACACAATAGTTTTTTTGATAAGGTCACCACCATATTTGTATTTATTGGATATGCTACTCCTGGATTCTGGCTGGCTTTATTACTTATGATGCTCTTTGGTATTAAACTGGGGTGGCTTCCCCTTTCGGGACTTAAATCCCTAAGTTATGAAAGTATGAGTATCCTGGAAAAATTTGGAGATATTGCTAGGCATCTGATTTTACCTGTGTTTGTTTCTGCATTTGGTGGTTTGGCCGGTCTATCTCGATTTGTTCGTTCCAGTATGTTAGAGGTGATCAGACAAGACTATGTATTAACAGCCAGGGCAAAAGGATTACCCGAAAGGGTGGTGATTTATAAACATGCCCTCAAAAATGCTTTATTGCCAGTGGTAACTATCTTGGGTCTTTCTGTCCCAGGGTTAATAGGTGGCAGTGTTATTTTTGAATCTATTTTCGCCATTCCAGGTATGGGACAATTGTTCTATCTCAGTGTGATGTCTAGAGATTATCCCACTATTATGGGATGTCTGGTTATAGGAGCAATCTTGACTTTATTAGGAAATCTTTTAGCTGATATTAGCTATGCTTTAGTAGATCCTAGAATTAGAGTAGGATAGGATGTGGTCTCGTTTTTTAGAACGATTTTTAAATAACAAACTAGGAGTAGTGGCTGCTATCTTTCTTTTGATATTATTTATAGTTTCTTGTTTAGCCCCTTGGATTGTGCCTTATGACCCTTTAGCCATAAATGTGAAAGCCGTACTCTTACCCCCTTCATTCTCCCATCCTTTAGGCACAGATACATTGGGAAGGGATGTACTTTCACGTTTGATCTATGGTGCTAGGATTTCTCTCTTGGTGGGTTTTGTGGCAGTAGGAATTGCTACATTTATTGGGACTTTTTTGGGAGCTTTGGCAGGCTATTATGGCCATTTTGTAGATACTACAATTATGCGCTTAGTAGATATCATGCTTTGTTTCCCTAGTTTTTTCCTGATTTTAGCGGTAATAACTTTTTTAGAACCTAACATCTGGAATATTATGGTAGTAATTGGTTTAACCAGTTGGATGGGTGTAGCCCGTTTGGTAAGGGCCGAATTTTTGAGTTTAAAAGAAAGGGAATTTGTTTTAGCTGCTCGTGCTTTAGGAGCAAACGACTTTCATATAATTCTCCACCATTTTTTACCCAATGCCATTGCTCCTATCTTAGTTTCTGCCACTTTGGGCATCCCTGGAGCGATTCTCACTGAAGCAGCATTAAGTTTTTTGGGTATTGGTGTTCAACCCCCTACTCCCAGTTGGGGCAATATGTTGACCATAGGAAAAGATAATTTAGA
>Ga0190352_1000252_pt1 | contig 13548 bp, 29 predicted proteins | sample 4872131011_MG_FD_161682 | JGI IMG/M metagenome (GOLD analysis project Ga0190352, IMG submission 161682) | Hydrothermal vent microbial mat bacterial communities from Southern Trench, Guaymas Basin, Mexico - 4872-13-10-11_MG | ecosystem: Environmental > Aquatic > Marine > Hydrothermal vents >...
AGTATATATGCTGTTCATGCTGGTCTTCTTGTGTTTGGCAGAGATAGTACATACGATAAAGAGAATAGAACAGCGATAACCGTCAAAATTTAAGAAATTAGGAGGTGATGAAAAATGGAAGTAAAGACAAAAAACTCTAAAATAGCGAAATTTATAAAGGAGTTAGTGAAGGAAACTCATCCAGCGGATATTGCAACTTTTGCATTGTGGATAGTGGGTTTTTATCTTTGGATACATTGTGACAGTATAGCAAAGAATACTAATTTATCGTTAGAGATACGAGCAATATACTTGCTATTTGTTCTGGTATACCTAACGCTATTAGTGATTCTTACATACCAAACAGGGATGATACATATACTTAAAGGAATAGAACAAAAGATAGAACAGCGATAAAAACCATCAAAAATTCTTTTTTTATTTTTTATTTTAAAATGAATGAAGAAATGAAGGCAATAAAGGAAATAGTAGAGCAATTATGGAAAGAAGCAACAGGAGTAAGTGGAGAGAAAGTCGCTGAAATTGTTGATGAAATTGATAGTATTTTCCATAAAAACGGCTATGTTGTCTCTCATGACAAAATTGCGCATTTTGTAGTGGATTGTATTAGAGAAAAATGAAATTCAAAAACAAAAGAATATACAAACTCATATAGGAGTGGGAGCTAAAAATGTGGAAATTAGAAATAGGATTGTATATAAAAATAGTAAAGCACTTATACAGTATGACCTTAGAATCGTTAGAAGCGTTATTTATCCATAAAACACACTCAAAAGCTTTAAAAGTAGTTTTAGAAGTTTTTTGTATGGTAGGAGCACTGACTTTGAGTGTTTTTTATGCTATACCTGTTTGTACTTTTTTAGTGAAATACATAAATGCTCAGCAAAAAGAAAAGGAATGGATAGATGGAGTAACGTGGCTCCGCTCTGTTGACCATGAAAAATGAAAAAACTTATAAAATCAAGAAAGGGAAAAGACGAAGCAAAAACATTAAGAGAATGGATAGAATTGGGGGAGTTTCGGATTAAAAAATATAAATCATGTGCTCTCTGTGGTAGGTTTAAATATCACTGGAACGAGCGAAGAACAGATACCCGCCGTCTCGCTTTACAAAACCATGCACTGCTTAAAAAATTCAAATATAAACAAGGAGATAATACAAAATAGCATAAGAAAATAGAAAATGAAAGGATTTAGAATATTAGAGGCGATAGTGATTTTTCTTTTACTCTTCAACATAGTCTATCTCGGACATCGTATCGCAGAACACCAGAAATTCACTATCTGCCAATCTTGTAAGGAGCAGAACTGGACTGGTGAGCTTCCGGCAGTGGATATGAAGGTGAATTGCTCTGAAGTTAAGGATTGGTGTGAAGAAGAGGTGATGGTTGAAAGGGATAAACCTTTTTATATAGAAAAGTTAATAGAGGGAGATAGATATGAAAAAGATACCTAAAGTATATGGAACAAGAATTTGTGCATCGTGCAAAGGTATAATACACGGTAAGGCATTTAGAACAAATTGGGGACGACGAAGGAAATATTTTTGTAATGAGAGATGTGTAAAATATTATCTGAAGAAAAGGATTGAAAAGCATTTACCGAAACACATGGAAATTTCAGAGGAACTTCTTAACAAAGAAATAAAGAGGTTTATTAGAGACTCATTAGAGCCAGTATTTGTTATTGCTCCTTAAAAATAGGAAAAAGTGGACAATCAAACAAACATTTTAAAATACTTATTTCAATTTATATTTATATTAATTTTTATAAATAAACCCTTATATTTTATAAATTCAAGTATTTATATTAAAGCCTTAAATTATAGCTTTTCATAGAACTTTTAAGTAATTTATATTATTAAAATATATTATAAATTAGAAGAGAAATGAAAGACTATGAGATATCTCATATATTTACAGAGGAGGAACTATTGCGCCTATGGAATAGTATAGATAAAGAAAGGGATAGGTTGATGTTCAGATTAATGTATCATCTTGCATTGAGACCAAGCGAAGTTGTGGAAATAGATGTGAGGGATATAAATTTCACTGAGAAAAAGATTAGAATATTTGTCAGAAAAAAAGGGAGAAGAACAGCAGAGGAAAAGAAACGAGGAATAAAAAGAAAGCCTGTTCCTATTGACAAACCTATCACTGATGAATGGCTACTTGATAATCTCAAGTTCTATGTAGCAGATAAACAAAGAGGACTTCTCTTTCCATCAAGAAAAAAGACTAAAGATGGAAAAGAAAAACCATTAACAGTAACTCAAGTTGAACAGTTATTTAATAAATACTGTATTAAGGTATTTGGAGAGCCTGATTTTGGAGAAATAATAGCAAAGAGTAACTATAAATCAAAAAGAGAAAAATTCAAGAAAAGATGGAATCCTCATCTTCTTAGACATGCAAGAGCTATACATTTGCTTGATAAAGGAGTAAGTGTTGAGAATATAAGAAGAATACTCGCTCATACTGACCTAAAAGTAACTCAGATATACCTAAATAAAACATTAGAAGATATAAGACAAGAACTATTACAAAAAGAAGGAAAAATAATGCCTTATGAAAAAGGAAGATGGAGATAAAATAAAAAAAGAGAGAAGGAGGAAGTAAACAAAATGAATGAGGAATATTATGAAGATATAGATGATGAAGAAGATGAGGAAGTAAAGGTGTATCTCACAGATGACTCTACTTGGTATCATCCTGCTTTAACAAAGGGAAAAGAAGGAATAGTTATTGAGGGTGATATTCATAATTACGGTTATGTCAGAGTTAATTTTTCAGGTGTTGAGGTTTCTGTTCCGGTTGGTATTATTAGTAGTAAAGAATCAGAATTTGTGGAAAAGATAAAGAAGGAGTTGGGCTTTGAAAGAGTTAAAAGAATGAAAGAAGAATGGCAAAGTCTGAAGAGAATTACAAAAGAACAAAAAGATAATGGGTATAAATTCTTCTTTTCAGGGACTCTTGAGGATGAAATTAAAGCCATTATACTCCATTATTACAAAAATATAGTAATTGAAAATTTAAGAATAACAGAACTTGAGCAAGAGTATAAATTTAAAGAGGGTGGTAGAATAGATTTTCTATGCAAAGATGAAGAAGGAAATTACCTACTGATAGAATGCAAAGGAAAGGCAAAAGATAGTGCCATAGGGCAATTACTGAGATATAAAACTGCATTACTAAGAGAAAAAGAGATAGACAAGAAAATAAAGCTGATACTAATTGCTAAGGAAGGAATAGGAACAATGGATGTTATAGCCAAAGATAACGGTATCCTATTTTTTACATGGGAAAAGTATATCCATTTTCTATCAACTAATACAGAGGAGAAAATTGATAAAGTTATTTACAAACTAATTTCTCATGGTTTACATAATGATATCCTTATTGAAATAGATACAGAGACTACTGAGGTTGGTTTTATAAAAGATTTTCTAAAAAGAGTAGATGACTTGAAATATGAAAGAAATACGCTTTTAGAACTAAAAGATAGGGCATTAAGGGTAGAGAATAAGTTAAATAAGATGATAAAGAAGTTTTACAGGTGGAAAGAAAGGAAAGAGAAAGAAATGAATGAGCATATTTGGGCGAAGAAAAAAGAACTTGAGGAAAAATTCAAACAAGAAAAACTAAAATGGAGAGCATCAGAGTTTTATAAAATATTTAAGATGGCGACTGCTGATAATTCAAAAATCAAAAGCAAAGAAAAAGAAATTAAGAATTCTCTTACTAAGAAACAGATGAAACTATTGTAAAAATGAAAAATGAAACAAAAAGCGAGGCGACATAGTAGAGCCTTTTTTGAGAAGTTAGTGCGAAATGAGCTACACGACCTACCAGAATCAGTACAGAAAGAGACAATAGACAAGCTCGTGCAGTACGATTGTCCTGTACTAACTGCACAAAAAACACGTGCTGTGCTCAATAAGATAAAATCACAATTCAATGAAGCGAATATCGCGCCAAGCGAAAGCATCGGTATCGTGGCAGCGCAATCACTTGGCGAGAGCAGTACCCAGCTCGTTTTGAGGACTTTTCATTACGCTGGTGTGGCATCTGAGTATATGCGCGGCGGGCTCGCGCGTGTACAAGAGATAATTAATGCAGTAAGGCATATCAAAAACCCGTCAATGCGTATAGTGATAAAACATAAGCGTGCAGAAAAAAGAATAATCGAGCAAATAAAGAGTTTGAAGGGTGTTTCGTCACTAACAATAACACAAGAAGACGGTAAGCCTGTCATATACACCCGTGGCAGTAATTTGAGAGATGCGATGGAGATAGAGGGTATAAGCGTAATAACAAACAACATAAGAGAAATAGAAGAGGTTTTGGGTATTGAAGCTGCACGTGCGGCGATAATAAATGAGCTCTATGGCGTTTATAAGTCTTCAGGGCTGGATGTTGATATTAGGCATATTATCTTGATAGCGGATATGATGACTGTTAATGGCTATGTGGAGCCTCTTAATCGTGTGGGTGCGATGCGGCATAAGAAGTCAATCATAGCGAAGATGGCGTTTGAAGCGCCTATATCTAATCTATATACCGCAGCAGTAACGGGCGCGATTGACGATCTCGATGGTATAACCGAAAATATCATTGTCGGTAAGCCCATTAATCGCGGTACTGGCAGTTCTTTGATAGTTTTAGAGTACAAAGACAATAAATAATGTTTTTATATATGCGTTCTAAATATTAATAGAAGAGAAATGATAGAAAAGATATTTGGCACAAAGACACATATTAAGGTTGTTTTATTTCTACATAAGATTTCAGCAACGCGTAACCGCACAACGATAAAGGAGCTACATGAGCGGTTGCATATCTCCCGTCCCTCGATAATAAAGGCAATCAATGATTTAAAAAAAGCGCATATAGTTGTTGTGATGGGCACGACGAAGGCGCGCTATATCTTGATAGCGAACACGCCACAGCGCAGGGCGTTATGGCGTTTCATTAACGATTTTGAGAAAAGTTTTTACCAATTACGGTAATTTAGTGTTTGGTTTTGTGATTTAAAGTATTTTTATGTTAGCTTTATCTTTATTCATAAACTTTTCTTTACAAATCATGGGGTTTTAAATAGCGACTTTTGCAATGTAGGTTTGGTGAGGGCAGATGGGGTAAACATCTGCCTGACCGCGCATAAGCGCGGGGCATGTTTATATGCTTATGGTTTTAGGGGAGAGGCTTCCTGCGCCCCTGCTCGAACCCAGAGCGAAAATAAAGGAGGGAGACAGAGTTGCGAATGAGAGCAGTGTGCAGTGTATTGTGGGAAATAAAAAAACAAAAACAGGATAGTGATCCCTGCTTAGGGTGAAGTTATTTTCTTATTTTTTGAAGGAGCCGCGGTCGGGCGCCTCATAGTAACATTATTTCAGGATATTACTTGTGAAATAGTATTGTCGATGCGTAAGGGTTCGACTCCCTTCTCCTTCGTCATGAGGTGAGGGAATAAAATGGAAAAAGGTAAGGAGAGTAGAGTAAGAATATGGGGTACAGACGAATATATAGATTGCCGCAAATGTCCACACTATAAGTGCTGTGATCTTCAGTGTGTCGATAAAACCACACTGAAGAATACGGGGGAACTTGTCCACATCTGTGGACTTGACTCATCAGTGATAGTCAGTGAAACGGGGGATAGCGAAAAGCACGAGGGAGTTTACACTGCAAGATGTAAACTCTGCGGAAGAGAATGGAACGGGCGAATCTCTTACTATCCCTAATTTCTTTTTATTTTTTTGGAGGAGCTGGTGGCAGGCACCCCCGAACCCGGACTGGGGCGCAAGTCCGGGGTTTGTAGGCTTGTCTGGTGTGTTTCGCCAGCACACCAGATGGCCGAAAGGTAGGGGCTGGCTACCCCTACTGAGGGTGCAAGGGTTCGACTCCCTTCTCCTTCGTCATGAGGTGAAAGAAGCGTGAGCCAAGTTTTGAGTCGAGTAGTAGCACCTGAGATATGCGAGTCAGGTGCACATGAAGAGAGGAACGCGTCGTATGGTAAGATGATTGAGTTAAGAATTGTAGAGAGCGATTTTGTAGAGAAGCCAGAAGGATGGGTTAATCACCGCAGGAGCAAAAACTACATGGCACGGTTGATAGGGCTGAGTCGGCGATATGGGTTTGAGCGAGAATTCTTAGAGCGGCAGCGTGTTGGGAGAGAAACCTACTTCCTCAAGGCGGATTTTGCCATCGGTGAAATATACGAAATTAGGTGCATCTACTACTCTGCGCGAGGGACCCCCAACCCGCATATTGAGGGATTCTTCCAGTGTATTTCTATTGACGCTGAGAAGGTTGTGCTCGTTGAAGTCTCTGAAGAGACAGCGTTGCGAGTTGTGAAGCAGATTCATGCAGAGCAGGTGAGGGCATTTGAGGAAGAGGTTGAGACAGGGAGGGTAATCGAGGAGACGGCGGAAGCGAGAGAACGAATTAAAGAGGCAAAAGAGATTCGTGAGATATTGACTCAGGCAAAGGAAGAGTTAGAACAGCGAGTTCCACAGATAGACGAACGGGAAGTGCAAGATATGAGAAATCGTCTTCAAGAGGCGATAGCTGAAATTTCAAGAAGAATGGTGCTAACGGGCAGCAGGAAAGGCTCAGTCCGGAAGTTCGTTAGCGACAAAATTGAAATCAAGGAAGTAAATGGCGAGCTGGACTGGGTGAAAGTGAACGGGAGTTATGTGGTATCGCGATATGATAACGAAGTCGGGTTGCGAGCGCTATTCAATGCTTACAAATTGCTGAAATCAAAAGAAGCTGAGAAGGTTGAAGAAATTAAGCAACTAAAAGAGGAATTAAAATAGGAGATGGAGAAATGGAAGAAGTAGTTGTGGAAGATTGGGATGATGTGGATTTTGAAGAACAGTACGAGCTAATCAACGAACAGACGAAGTACAAAGTTAATCCAAAGAAGCACAGACTCGATTGGGCAGTTGAGGGCGATTCAGTTATTGATATTGTGGATCGTGAGAGTGGGGAGATAGTGGGATCGGTGGAAGTGATTGAAACAGGGAAACGTGAAAAAAATGAAGAAGAGGAAGAGATATACTGGAGCTGTGTAAAGGAAGTGAGAATAAAAAATGTTAGTTAGAGTAAAAATACCACATGATTTTCTTTCAGTATCAGCGTCGCAGCGCGCAAAAATAATCGAAGATGCAGTTAGAAAAGCAAAAAGACATGCAGAACCATTTATTATTGAAGACTGCTTTGAGTACAATGATAAAACCAGCGAGTTAATTTTCAAAAAATCAGAGAAAGTGAAAGGATACAGCCAAGACAATAAATTCTATACATTCGGTTATGATGCAAAAGCCACCGATTACCGTGGACCGTTGTCCGGTCAGACATGGCAAGTCCGATCACACCTGTCATTAAAAGATGCAGCAATGGAAGCAGTGATGGGAGTAGTAAAGCCACCCGATGGTAACGGATGTTATTCAGCTTCGCCAGGACTTCCGAAACTGTGGTGGGAAGCATTATATCCCTTGTATCCGCAATTGTGGGATACATTGATAGTTGAGATATGGAAACAAAAATGTGTTGATGGTTTCAATTACAAAGGAAAGATGTACAGTGTTTACGGTAATGTGGGATGCAAACTAACAAAGTCAAAAGTCCACAGAGCTGTGAAGCTGTGTAAAAATGGTACAGTTAAGGAACTGACAGTAACAGAGAGCGAGTTGATTTCGATGCCACGGAAAGTTTTTGTCGTGGAAGGTATCGGCGACTCGACAGTAAGTGGCGATTACGAGCACGGATGGGGAATATCACGGGCATATACACGCGCATGTTATGCTGTTTGTAAAGCCTAAAATTGAAAAAAAAGGAAATATTTTTTGAAGGAGCTGCGGTCAGGCACATCTCCATGTATCCCATGATGGCTTTCTTTCCTCCCCTCAGACATTTAAGGCTATATGGAGATGTGTAAGGGTTCAATTCCCTTCTCCTTCATCCTCATTAGGAGGAAGATAGAAATGGATGAGTTGAGTCTGCTTTTAGAACAGGCTTGGGAAGAGCCTGTGTGTCGAATCGAAAGCGAAGAACAGCGAGAGCAAGAAGAGAAGCGCGAGAAGAAGCTTCTCTTCTTAGGGAAGAAAGAGATTACGCCTCGTAGTATCGTAGTGTATCGTAATGGAGAGTTTTTTATAGAGGCTAATGGGTCTTCATTTGTGATAAGACCCAGATGGGAAAAGGAATATCTAAGAATCAGAGGAAAGAGAAATAAGAAATATACGAAGTTTACGAGAGCACCATGCTCGATAGTGATACCAATGCCAGTTGTAAGAGAAAATCCGATGCTGTGGTTTGAGCAGAATTACTTAAGTAATGTAAAGAGAAATCAGCAAGGTAGCTTTATCAAGAAAATCTGGGAGCACAGGTATGAATTCATGCCTGTAATGATGATGGGGTGATAAAAATGAACAAGAGAAAGGAGCTTCGGGTTTTTGTTAACTCTGAACAAGTCAGCCGCTGGATTTTCTTAGAGAAGCTGGGGCTTTGCTTCAGAATTACAGAAGGTAATGGTGGCTGGCAAAATGTAGAGTATAGTAGAGCCCTTGAGATATGCAGGCGTATAGTTTCAAGGGCTGATGGTGAAAGAGTCAGAGTGAGCGGTTCAATTGTTGATGAATTACAGCGAGAAGAAATGGTTAGCAAATTGTTCAGTGAAGGGCGAATCGTGATAGGAGGTGTTCAATGATGAAGACTAAATGCATAGTGGTATTCAAAGAAGATGAAAAAGGTAACCGCTATCCATACATTGATATGGGTAGCGAAGACCACGGACGGACTTCGTTCCGTCTGTGGATAAGTGGCAGATTAGTTGAGCGCGATAAAGATGACAGGTTTGTAATCACATTTCCTAAGCGACAAGCAGAGATACAGAGAACGGTCAAAGGTTCGCTTATCCTTAGACCTTCAGAAAGCAGAATGGTCTATGAGATATTTGTGCCGTGTGGTTATAGAGGTGATTCTTCATTTTCGATATTGACGGAACATTACAATGTGTTTAAATATAGGATTTATCGGTCAGAGCGGGGAAGTCTTGGTATATCACAAGGAGCGCTTGTTAATGCGCCTGATGGCGAACCGCTTAAATATTCATGGGAGAGGACAGGCAGGCTATATGGCGATTCGCCTGAAGGTATCACAATTCTGATGCCAGATGGTGAAGAAAGAGAGTTCGATAATGTTCCTGATGGACTTGAAGCGCTTACAGAGCTTCCTGTGCACAAAAATGGAGATTGAGGTATGAACCTAAATGATTTCTCAAAGATTCAGCAAACGATAATCAATGAAGAACTAAATCGGTTATGGAATGATAGCCGGTTTACGAGAGAATGTTAGAGTTTTTAGCGAGCGAGATTCTTAAAAGATTGCACTAAGATGGACAAAATCAAGAGATTAGAACTAAAGGAAAATGTATTGCATATATAGAGAATATGGCTCCTTCCGAATGGATGGAGGATATATGGTTGTAGAAGACTTCGATAGTGAGACACTCGCTGTTTTATCTGATGAAGAATTTTTTCAGATTGAGGATATAGAAGAATTCCTCCGTCCATATAAGGAGAAATACGAGTATAGAGATGACGAAAATGGAGAGTATAGCGAAGTATGGATACAATCGTGTGATAATTGAGTATTGATATAAAGGAGGTAAAAATGGAAAAAGTTGTGAGATTGAGTAACGGAGTGCGAGTAATCAACTGCACTCCACACGAGCTAAAATTTGAGGACGGCACAATAGCGATGCCGTCCGGCTATCTTCTCCAAGCACAGATGGAGGAAAAGCGAGTATCTGATTTCATTTACGAGATCAGAGTGCTACCAACGCCCGAAGGCGAACAGGAACTACAAGAGATTGAGCAAAAATACGGTAAGGATGTTTTTATCCTTGGAAGTGCCATAAGTGCACAAGCGTATCCAAGAAGGGTTAAGATGGTCGTTCTAACGAAGAACAGAGCTAAAGTCGCAGAAAAGATTTGCAGGAGAGACAAATTTTCTGTCTATCCTGATACACAAAGGTGATATATATGGAAATAACCATAAGTGAGAATCAAAAAGAGTTAGAAAATAAACCAAATCCAATGAGTAATGAAGGATTAGACAACAAAACTGAAGAAAAAATAAACGAAGTAATAACGCGCATCAAATCCGATTCTTTACGAGAGAAAATAATGCTCCTTTATGACCAGATAGAGATTTATCGTTGCTGGATACGAGACTTGCATAAGTTTTTAGGCATAGAAGGCAATGAGCCTAAGTTAATGCGTGATTTGTTATGTGAAATGGAACAAAAAGGTGATGTTAAATGAGCAAAGAAGAGAAACGATGGAGATGTTGTGAATGTGGCTATGAATCCAGAGATTATAACACAGTGCGGTCACATGCGAAACGCGAGCACGGTCAGGGTGCTAAAATTGAAGGTACTATAATTGAGGAAATAGATGATGAAAGAAATCATCCGTTTCTCTCTAAAAGTGAAATAGAGGCTTTGTTCGATGATATAGAAGATTTCTGGACTAAAACATATTGGACTATGATGGCAGCCGGAATTGCATTCGCAATAGTAATCGTTGTGATATTTTTAGAATTGAATTTTTAAAAAGGAGGTAAAAAATGAAGAAAGATATTGATTTATTAATGGATGAAATAAATAGAGAGAAGCGTTTCTGGACAGTAATAAATTGGATATTGCTAACAGTGGGGTTCACAATAGCGATAGGAGGAACTATTATGACAGTAATAGTGCTACCAATGTATTTTAAATAAAGGGAGGTAAAAAGCATGAAGAAAATAATTAATGGGAGATTGTATGATACCGAAAAAGCCGATGTAGTAACTGCGTCTGGACCCAAAGAATTTAGAGAAATTTTGTATCGAACGAAGAAGAACCGTTATTTCCTTTTTAAGAGCCTTTATAAGAATTATGAAGGGATTGAAAGTCTTAAGCCAATGACAGATGATGAGGCATATAATTATCTCTGTGAACACGACCCAGACAAAGCAAAAGAATTGTTTCCCGATAAACAGATTGAGGAAGCATAATCAATCTTTTTTCATTTTTTTATTTTTTACATAAACAAAAGAATTGTGTGTTTTTGTTAAACGAGGTGATGATAAATGGAAAGAAAAAGACTTATATTTGCAAGATTTATGGATATAAGCGATAATGAAAAATTCATGGACGCTTTTTTCTTCAGCGAGTTAACAGAACGCGAATTGCAGGAGAAGACGGAAGAAATAGTGGCAAAATTTAAAAAGAATAGATTTAGGGATTGGAGTTTCAAAGACATCGTGGAAGAACTCAAAAAGCAGAAGCTTGCGGAAGAGCCAGAATTCGATATTGGCTGGTACGAGATATTTGTATAAGCCAGTTTGCTTAAAATGGAAATAGAAAAACGCATTAATCAACTCAAAGAAGAAATCAACAAATTAAAATCAAAAAATCCATGTGAACTCGATGTTATAACCACCGAATATAACAAACAAGCATACAAAATCTGTCCATACTGCGCTCCTTACAGTATGTACTGGTGTGGCTATTTTTGTGCACGAGAATCAAAAAAGGTCAGAGATGTTCAGTTTAACAGGCTTGATGTTGGCTGTTTCTGTCCAGCATGGAACTATGGCAAACTCATCAAGCTCATAGAGGAGTTAGAAACGCTGAAACTAAGGAAACGTGGCTGGCAGATACGATACTTTTCATTAGTGGGTTATTTTCTGAGTCCTATAACCGAGCACGAGCCCGAAGAGAGAAGAGAAAGAGTTGAGCTTGGGCTCAGTGTGGGTGGTGATGGGATAGAAGTAAGGACATACAGGACAGAGAACCCAGAGATAGCGTTTATGATGGTGATAGGTAGTAGCTGGACAGAACACGGGTTTATTAAAATTCCGGTAGTAAAAGTCATTCCTTTAATGATAGGTAAGCAATTAGTGTTTCATTGCAGTATATAAATATAACAATTAGGGAAATTAATGCTGGGATGTCAATGTAGTGGAAGTTGAAGTGAAAAAGACGAAAGAAAAGAATGAAGGTAGGAGATATCGTATATGATTGCGACTATCCAAAAACATACAGAAATCTTGTGGTTTCAGGCTGGATAGGCAGAGAAGTTGTTTTAACAAAGAAGGGTAATCTCAAAAAAAAGGTTGGGCTAACATGTGATGCGAGATTATACACATGGAATCCAGCAAGGTTATGGATTAGTGGGCATATAGAATTAAATAATGCGATGAAAAAAGCAGCAAAAGAAGCTATTGATGATTTAAAATTACTAAGGAGATGAAAGATGTTGGTGAAATGTAGATGGTGCAAACAGATTAATGGAGTCTGGAGATGCACTCATCCAACCAATGGAATGCGTGCATCTGAATTTTGTAGCTGGAGCGATAGAGATGATGCTATTCAGGTAGGGCATGATTATTGCATGGATTATGAACCTGAGTATGAGGATGAATAAAAATGAACCGAGAAGAGATGTTAAAGAGGTTAAAAGCGGGTGAAGACCCGTTTGATCTCTCAATTGAGAAATGGAAAGATATAGTGGATTGCTTAGAAAAAATTCATTCAGTCAAAGAATTTGATAGCGAACTTGAACAAAGCGAAGAGAAATGTCCACTTTGTATAGCATTTCCAGAAGATTGTGGAGGTTGTCCAATATGTGAAGAAACTGGAGTTCCTGATTGTTTAAATACACCTTACTATGACTTTCGTAATGCAAAAAGAGAAGGCGACTTACCAGCAATGTTAAATGCGGCAAACCAAATGTTAGTGTTGTTAAAGCTTTTAAATAAGTTAAGAAATTGTAAAAATGATAAAAGTAAGAGCAAAAATAAGAGCTAAGGATGAAGAATCGTTAGAAGCTATCAGAGAAGTAATTGAGCAATATGTGAATTCAATCCCAATACAGGTAGGCGATTATTTAGTATTTGGTGCTGTTCCTTTAGAGTTCAAAGGAGAAATTATACAAAAGCGAAGATGAAGGAATCGTTAGAGAATATTCTCCAATATCTTGAAATTAAGCTTAAATCAGGCAAAAAGCTAACTAACGATGACATAACCAAGCTAATAGAAATTGACAATTTTGCACAAGAGCATAACCTATCGGGATTGCACGAGAAAGTCGCCAAAGTCATGCTGATGCTTGAGAAGACAATACCAGCAGAGGATGTTGAGTTAAAAGAAGGTGAGACTAAAGAGCTCAGTAAAGATACACTTGTTAGAAAAAGAAAAAACAATGTGATTGAGGTTTTTATTAAAAACGATAGGTAAAATGGAAGAAGAAAATATCCATAAAAACGAGATAGAAGAACATGTGGGGGCATTACTGAAAATATGTAAAAGATTATAAGTTTTTTATTTAGGAGGTGATGAAAATGCGTTATAACAAAACAATGGAAAGATGGAAAGCATTTGGTGAGTTATGCGTGGAGATTGCGCAAAGAATGAGAAGACCACTTATATTTTATGCTTTATTTTTATATGTCTTAATGATGGCATATGGTTTTGTAATACTACATTGTTCAT
>Ga0190352_1000253_pt1 | contig 13511 bp, 14 predicted proteins | sample 4872131011_MG_FD_161682 | JGI IMG/M metagenome (GOLD analysis project Ga0190352, IMG submission 161682) | Hydrothermal vent microbial mat bacterial communities from Southern Trench, Guaymas Basin, Mexico - 4872-13-10-11_MG | ecosystem: Environmental > Aquatic > Marine > Hydrothermal vents >...
AGGTAGAAATGGCTATACGAAGATTAAAGCCACAAGAATTAGTAAGAGAGGATTTAAAGGTGATGTTTAAAAAGCTTGTTTATCTGTTAGTCAGTAAGAAATTGTTAGATAAAAGCGATTTAGAGTATTTAAAAGGTGCAATAGATAAAATTAACAAAGAGGAGATGAAATAGTTAAAAATGGCATACGGTAGTAGACCTTACAGTTCAACCAGTTATGGAGGAGGAATATTAACTCTTTTAAAGAAGAGTATATCTGACTCTTTGTCTGCTTCCGATATACTGAGTATTTTATCCCAAAAGGCATTGACTGACGAAGGTAGTTTAGTTGGTATAATAAATTTGATAGTAAAATTACTTCAAAGTGACTTACTTTCCAGCGAAGAGATATTGTCATTATTAGGGAAGTTATCTATTTTAGATGATAGTATTGCTTCTGATATTTTAGATTTGGCTGTAACTTTATCTATAGATGATGTTGGTAAACTTAGCGATTTAATAGATATTTTGAGTATGTTATCTGTTAATGATAATGCTTCGCTTTACGATGAAGCCGTTCAAATATTAAGCAAGTTAGTTGAAGTGGATACTGTAACAGCATCTGAAATTTTGTCTTTGTTATCGTCTTTAGATTTGACTGATAGTATAGTCGGAACAGTTGCTGTATCTATTTTGAATAAATTGTCTGTGTCAGATTTGGCAAATGCCAGTTCTCTGATACAACTTTTTGTTAATTTATCTGTAATGGACAGTTCTTTAGCGAGTGGGGTAATTTCTCTTATAAATAATTTTAATGTTTTAGATAGTGGAACAGCGTCAGATATTTTAAATGTGTTTAGTATGTTGTCTGTGGGTGATAACATGTCTTTATATGATGAAGCAGTAAATATTTTATCTCAACTTAATATAACAGAGAGTAGCTCTTTATCCGAGTTATTATCTGTTTTAGCACAAATAGATTTAACAGATACTGCTATTGCTACTGAAGTATTAAATCTATTGATAAAATTTACTGAAAGCGACCAAGCCAACGGGCAAGATTTGGCTTATTTATTTAAAACTCTTTATTTGACTGATGATGCATCATTTACTGATATTTTACAGAGTTTAAATATTTATTTGAGTTTATCAGATAATATTACTGCAAACGAAATTATTAGTATTTTAAATAAACTAAATTTACAAGACGAGACTTTATCTGCCGAGTTAGTCAATATTTTATCAAATATAAGTTTAAGTGATAATGTTAGCCACTCTGATGTAATTTCATTATTAATTAAACTAGTTGAGAGTGACACTGGCACTTTTAGCTCGGTTTTATCTATTTTATCTAAACTAACAGCCCAAGATTTTGCTTATACTAACGAAGTATTAAATATAATATCATCTTTAACTATAATAGACCAGAGTTTAGCTACTGATACTTTAAATATGTTAGTAAGTTTAATTGAAACCGACAGCTCTTTGGCATCCGATGTAGTTAGTATTTTAGCTAAGCTAATTTTGGGCGACACAGCAACATCTGCTGAAGTTATAAATATTTTAAATAAATTATCTGTGGTTGATACGGCATTATCTACAGATTTTATATCTATAATTACCAGTATTTATATTTATGATACTACATTAGCTGAAGACCTAATTAATATTGCTACAAACATTTTATTGTTAGATAATGTGGCAGGAGTTGAGCTGATTAGGATTTTAAATTATTTATTAATTACAGATATATCCCTTGCTATAGACTTTGTAGGTGCAAGTAAACAGGTTGAGATAGAAGATTTGTTTTTATCTGATACTACTTTAAATATAACAGTATCTGTTACTGTAGATGATGTTGGAGCACTTCAAACTTTAATGGACATTTTAGTCAAATTAAGTTTAACAGATATAGCTACGGGTTTAGATTCTTTAATAATATCTTACTTTATAAAAATAAAACAAATCAAAGTAGATGAGTATATAGACCAACAAATTAAAACGGATAATTATATAGACCAAATATTAAATGTAGATAATTATATTGACCAAAAAATAAGTGTAGATAATTATATTGACCAGAGAATAAAGGTAGATGAGTATATAGACCAGCAATTACACATAGGAGATAGTATATGAAACAATTTAGATTAGGCACTGCTGTAAAAATTACTACTATTTTAAGTATTGATAACCCCGACTCTGTTAAAATTACGATTGAAGACCCCAGCGATATTGAAAAAGTATCTAGTGCCAGTATGACAAAAGAAGCTGATGGTATTTATTATTACATTTGGCAAAGTGATGAGGACGATGACGATGAGGGGCAATATGAGGCTACAATAAAAGCTACTAAAGGTTCTTATACTGCTTTAAGTAAAATTGTATTTGAAATGATAGAGTAAAGGGGGGAGTTTTATGGATGGAGAAAAAACTATTGAGCAACCCTGCAAGTATGAGAGAGTAATAGGAGAGATTTTAGCCAGATTAACTAATATTGAAGAAGATATAAAAGACATTAAAGATAATCACTTAAACAGTATATACTCTGAATTACGAAAATCTGGGACTAAACCAAGTTGGTTAGTATCAAATATAATTACATTTTTGGCATCTGTGTTGACAGGACTAATAGTGGGGATAATAGTAGCATTTGTAAAATAGGAGGTGTAATATGTTTGCCATTTTAAAGTGGGTATATTTAAATTTAGCTAGTATTTTAGGTGCTGTGCAGGCAATTTTGAAGGGAGTAAAAGAGGTTTTGACAGCAGTTTTGAATTTGTTGGGGTATCCATTTTTTGCTAATAAGTTTGGTAAATATCAAGAGATAGTCGTAAAGGTTAGAGATGTAGTAAATAGAGTAGATGATTTTGTGGAAAAAATCAAAAATTACTTGATAGATAAATGAAAAACATCTATAGTAGAAACAAAGAGATTAGCAGATTATTAAAAAATAAAAATTTATCTAAAAAAATTTACATTTATTTCGCCACTCGTAGCTATGGTCCAGATTATGACCCGTATGAAGACAATTATACAATGACAGACTCTAATCCAGTTGTGATTAGAGGAATTGTTACACAGCTGACCCCTACATCTTTAGTATGGAAAGAGTTTGGATTAAAAGAACAAGGGGCTGTAGAGATAATCTGCGAGTCTAAATATAAAAATTGGTTCGAGAGTTGTAATAAAATAGAGATAGATGGAAACAATTACGCTGTATTTAGAGAAGGAACTGGAAATAAGGCTATAATTACAGATTTGCCATTTAACCTTATAAGAGTAGTATTACAGAGACAATGAGCAACTATTTTAGACTATATAGAAATATAGAGTTATCAGTAATTTATTATTTAGAAACCGAATTTGCTAATAACTGGTCTGGAGTTAATGTAGTAAAATCATTTAGTAAAGCATATGAGAAATCTTTACCCGTAGTTTGTATTAGGCTTGGGGATATAAGTAGTTTTAGGAAGGAAATTGGGAGTAATAGTTTGAGAGAACAGCCAATGTTAATTATAGATATTTTTGCTAATAGTGATGGACAGAGGTTAGATTTGGCGGCTTTTATAGTTGATAAATTAAAAAGTGGGTTTACTTATTATGAACACGCAAAAGACCCCAGTAATCCTAAACAACTAACTAGGACTGCTAATGGGAAAGTAAGAGTAGTAAACTTTATTAGTAATAGGAGATTAGATTTTGGAGAGAATGTAGATAAACACGATAAATATAGACACATTGTAGTAGTAACTTTGGAGAAATTATGATAGAAATAAAAGTGGCAGTAGGTGGAGACACAAAATTTGAAACAATTTATAAAAAAGTTATTGAAATCCAAAAAGAGTTAGATGCCGATTTTACAAACGCCATAGCAGAAACAGGTGGATTAATAAAGCATTACATATCAACCAGTAAAAAACGCCGCACAGGTAAATCAACTTTAGAAGATGCTATAGAAGCCAAAAAAATATTAAAAGGAGACGAAATTGTTTATGGGATAGGAGAGATAAACAAACTTAATCAAGTTGCTCCTTATTGGTTTGTTTTAAATTATGGAATAAAATGGACTGGAGAGGAATTTATCCCCCCCGCTAATTTAGGTTATTTTGTTGAGGAGCCACATAAACCCCAAGGAGGAACTGACGAAAGGTCTGAATGGATACATACAGGAAATAGAAAAGATTTTTTGTTAAAACCACAAAAGTTTACACCCATAAATTATATAGAATATGGGGTTAGATATTTAATAAATAAAATTGAAGAGATATTAACTAAATTAAATAGTAAAATCTCATAGGAGGAGTTAAAGTCCACATAGGAGGTGGAAATAAATGATACACTCAAGTAATTGGAAACCCAAAGTATTCCCCTATAAAGGGACTGCTAACCCAACAGAAATTGACCGTTTACAAGATATGACTGGGTCGGTTACTATTAACCGAACAAAAATAGAAGAAATAGGACGAAGTGGAATAGTTGACTGGAGAGTAGGGATACCTGCTGTAAGCTTAACTTTAAGACAGTTGGAGTATGGCTCTATAGAGTTTTGGAATCAACTTGCTAATAAAAGTTTAAGCAACACAGACATCAACTTAACAGATTTTAAAACATCTATGGTTGATATTGCTGGTTATAAAACAGATGATGACGATACATTTAAAGGGACTGTCTGGTATCCCAAATTTAGGTTATCGGGATTTGGAATATCCATAGGAGACCCCGATAGCTTGATAGAGAGGTCATTTACATTAGTGGGTGAAGACGAAATCCAATGGCAAGGGGATAATAAATATCTAATCTATTTGACTAAAACTTGTGGTAGTGGAGAGAGTGGGGATGTAAGTATTACGATAGGCTCTGGAGATTACTCCAACTACCCTGCTCCAGTAGAAGACCCAGATAACTCTGGAACTTATATTTTAAGAGTTTTAAGAGTTAGGTCTGGCACAACTACGGAGCTAACATCTAGCTCGTCTAGTGGTCAGTATGAGTATGATGATTCTACTCAAACCCTAACTTTCCACGGAGCACAACCAGACGATGTCTATAAAGTTTACTATACTGCCAGTAGTTACATAACTGGAGAGTCTCCCTTTACTGCCAATGATAGTGATTTGGCAGGAATAAGTGCTGACTCCTGTAGTATCTATCTGGTAAGTGCTTCCAATTATGTTTATAGATTACAGAATGTAGCAATAGATGTTACTCTTGACAGATTTGATGTTAAAGAAATAGGTAATGATGAAGTAGTGGCGAGAGGGGCTAGAGATATAACCGTAACTGTAACTTTAGGAAGAATTTTGGAGCAACTTACACCAGAAGAAGTATTACGGGGGGTCTCATCTAGTTATGGCAAAATAGACATCAGAAAGTTTAGTGATGATATATCTCTCATTGTAAAAATATACTCCGATGCTGATAAGGACACATTTAAAATTGGTTACAAATTTACTGATTTAGCTCCTACAGGATTAGACGCTGGAGTGCCACTGAATGATTACATCACACGAGGGGTTACGCTTACTGGAGAGGAAGCAACAATCACTAACGACGAAAGCTCACTTTAATATAAATTAATGGGGGATGGGGCTTTGCCCCTCCCCTAATATAAGATAAGGAGGAGAGAGTATGGGAAACCAAAACGAGCTTAAAATAAGTCAAGAGTATTTAAAGGAAATAATTGACTATGTTGGAGCTGCTTTAGCTGGGAAACTTTTAAAACGATTTGAGATTATTAGTGATGCCAAACTATTAAAAAGTATAGCCAAAGAGCTTATTTACGAGCATTTTCGTTATTTAAGAGATTTAATTGTTGCTTACAATAAGGGCTACGAATTAAGTGTTTTTAAATTTAAAACGCCGAGTAATAAAAACTCGGCATAATTTTTATAAAGGGGGGTAAGATGGCTAAAAAGAAAAAAGAAAATATGGATGAAGTATTATTAGAAAAAAAGTTAAAAGAAGTAAAGGGGAAACTTGACGAATTAATTAAAAAAGATATTGTTGAGTCATCGTTAGGTAGTAATGAGATAGAGTTTGAAATTGGCTTTGAAAAATACAAAGTGGTCAAACCATCTTATAAAGACAAACAAGAAACATATAAACAGAGAGCTTTAAAATATACTGAGTTGCTTACTGCTACTGACAATAAAGGCAATTACATTTATAAAAGTGAAGATGATTTGAAAAAAATTTATAAAAAGAGGGGCATTGATATAGATGAAATGGAAAATAAAATAAAAGCTATTGATAATAAAATAAATAATTATAAAATAAAGATAGGTGAGGCTTTAACTAAAGATAAACCAGACAAGGAATTGGAGTTATTTAAACAAGAAATTGAAAAGCTATTTGAAGAGAAAAAAGAATTAACTTTAAAAAAGACCACTTTATTGGAAACATCAATAGAAAGTCAAAGTTTAGTTTACGCTTTATCTTATTTGACATATTTAATTACTTATAAATTTGTTGATGGTAAATGGCAGCGGGCTTGGAAGACATTTGAAGAGTTTTTAAATACTCCAGAAGATGTTATAAATGTAATTAGTTTTTATGCTTCTTTAGTAATAGATATACAAAATGACTTACTTAATTTATGATGGATGCAATTGAAAAAATAGTGAGAGAGCTGGCTAAATCCCATTACTGGCAAACGGTATATAGTAATGCGAAAGAGTTGGGATTAAAACTTTTTAAAAATGATACTGATTTTACATCTTTACAAATAATGTTTTTAAATTATTTAAATTTTTATGGAGTAATAAATATGGATATTGCTTTAAATGAAGTTAGCGATAAAGTTTTAGATAATTTTATATATGAAGATGCTTATATGTATTATAGAACTAAAAAAAGTAGAGACAATTTATCTGACATTAAGTCTTTAACTGACATTAAATCTATGAGACAAGATAATAATAAACAGACTATACAATGGGTCTTTAAGAGACCATCAGGAGTATAAAAATGAATTTAAGTGAATTTTTAGTAAAATTAAAAGTATTATTTGAAGGTAAAAAAGAAATTAAAGAAGCCGAACAAGCGTTAAAAAGATTTAAATCAGCCGCTACTGAAGTAGGAATTACTACATCAAAAGCCTTAAAAGGTATGAATATACAAACAGCACGAGTTAGTAAAGCATTAGAAACTCAACACGCTGTAGTTACTAAGTGGACAGATGTAATAAAGACGGCTGATGGCAGAATATACCAAGTAGTTACAGCACAAAAAAAATTAGATGGTAAGTTAGAAGATACAACACGAACTATTACTGATATTACGGGTAAAACAAAAACTTTTGCTCAAAATTTAAGCGATTTAGCTCGTAGAGCTGCTTTAGTTATTCCTATATGGTATGCTTTAAGACGAGTATATATGCAATTCATAGAAGGGATAAATTTAGGGCTAAAGAGAATAGAAGAACTAAGTTATGGTTTAACTAGAGCAAGAGTAGTTATGCATGGAATAACTGATGTAGAAGGATTTATGAGGAGATTACAAAAAGCCGCTGAAGAAATGTCTTATCAAACTGGTCTGTCTGTTAGACAAATATTAGAGGCTTTTTATAGATTTGGCACGGCGGGGATTAAAGCTGAGAATGCTTTAAGTGGTATGAACGCTGCTATAAAAACAGCTGTTGCAATGATGGGTGACTCTACTGAGATAGCAAGGATTATGGCTGATATTTACAATAATTTGGGCGATACCATTACTGAAGTTACAAGTGAAGCAGACAAATTTAACTATATTGGTGCGATAATGTTTAAATTGTGGCAAAACAATGCTTTTGAAGCCAGAGAGTTTGCTAGAGCCCTAGAAAATGTTATTGGAAGAACAAAAGTTGCTGGTTTGAATTTTAAAGAAATAGTTGCACTTACTGCTACTTTACATACTTTGATGATTAGGGCAGGCAAAGCTGGAACTCAAATTGGCCGTGCCTTCCAAATGATGATTAAAAATGTAGATAGAATTAGAAATAAGTTAGGTTTAGTTGTAGATGTTCGTAGGGCAAATATGTATGATGTCTTTGTTGAAGTATTAAAAAGATTAAAACAAATTAGAGATGAAATGGGTGGTGAAGCTGGCAAAGCAAATATTGCTGATTTAATAAATGAAATATTTGGAATACGAGGAACTACTGCTGTAGGTCTTTTTGTTGACAATTTAGATATGTTGATAGAGACTTTAGAAAGTGTTAAAGAAGCTGGTTATGATGCTTTAATGAATAATCTAAATAAATTTTTTAAACTACAAACAGAGAGAGTAGATGTTTTAGTAAATAGAATAAAGGAGTTAAGGAAAGAGTTGGGGAAACAGTTTGTTATTGGTTTTACAGGAACAGAAGATTTTGAGCAGGCGTTAGAAAGAATAATTCATTATTTAGAAAAAATTGTTAATATTGTTAGAAAAAATAGGGACATTTTTGGTATGATGGGGCGAGGAGGGATAGTAGGAGCTATAACTGGATTGGCAGTAGGTGGATTTGTAGGTCATCCTTTTGTAGGAGCTTTATTAGGATTTTTAGCTGGTCAATCGGTAGGAGCTACAATGGGAACTACAGAAAGAATTGCAAAAAGTATGATGAAATCTTCTATTGGCAAAGATTTAGCTACAGTAGGTAAAGCTAATGCTCAAATAGCTCAACATATGCAAGAAATAGTTAAGTTAGCTAATATAATAGTTAAAGATAAAGAAGAAGAAAAGAAAAAAGATGAAGTTATCCTTGATACAAGAGAAAAAATTAAATTTACATATGAAGAACAAGAAGAATTATTAAATAGATTAAAAACTTTAGGTTATACCGAATTAGAGATAGAGATGTTGCGTTATAAATATTATAAAGATGTTTTGAAGTTGTCTGAAGAAGATGAGGAATTACAAAAACAAAAACTGAAAGTTATTCAAGCAATAAATAAAGAACTTATCCGAGGAGCAGAAGAAGTTAGGAATGCTTTTCAAGATGCATTTAAAGCAGTATTGGGTGGTCAAAAATCTTTGGGAGAGTTTATGTCTATAATTAACAAAAATATAAAGAAGGCTTTTGTTGAGTCTATGGCTGAAGGTTTAACAAATATGATAATGAGAGTTACTGGTATAGGAGAGATGTTTGGTGGGCTTTTCTTTAGAATGAGAACTGTTGGCACTAATATAATGGAAGCATCTAAAGCGTCATCTGTTTATTTTTATGAGGCAATAACTAAAGGTGGTATTTACGCAGCTCAAGTTATAGGAGAAGCAGTTGCTGCTGGTGCAACTCCTACTGGTAGTCCACCTCCATTTAGTCCATCTGTTGGAATAGGAGCGTTAGGATTTGGTGGTTCATTTTGGGGGGGTGGTGGTTTAAGTCTTTTAGGATTTTTGAATAAACCAGCTTTTTATAATTATGGGACTAGAGAGCAGATAGGTAGTAGATACGGTTATAGAAAATACCCTGGCCCTAGCTGGGGGCAGTTATTAGGTTTAGGTATGACAACTTATATGTCTACTGGTGCTTTAGGACCATTAGGTGGTTTAGGAACAGCTATGATGGGGATTTCTAATTTGGCACAAGCTGGATTAATTAGAGGAGCTTTGGGTGCTTGGGGCACATCTTGGATGGGTCCACTAGGATTAGGATTGACTTTTGCAAGTATGTTGTTTAGCATGGGTAAAACTAGAGAGCAAGTGCAGGAGCAACAAAGGACTATGCAGGTGGCATCCCGTATAGATGTTACTAATAAAACATTAGATATAATAAACAGGAATTTAATTGCTTTAAGGTCAGATATAAGGACTTACATCTTACCTGAGAGCGCTGCTTTTGCTGAAAAACAGAATATAGAAGACCAATTTGCTTTAAATGCTAGACGAGGATTAAATCCATAATGGAGGAGTAAAATGGCAAGGAATACTTGGTCAATTTATATATATAGTGGAGGGAGTTGGGTTGCTGATGGCTCTATTTATGTGCCCAATGATACTCTAACTTTAGGATTAACATCAACCCATAATAAAATAGTTTTGGCTGATGGAGATGAAGCTTTTATAACTCCAGAGACAAAATATAATAAAAATCCTGTTACTTTTATATGGTATGATGACGATGGCACTATGAAATCTAAAATAGAAGGATATGTCCAAAATAATACTAAAGTAAAAATAGTAGATAGTAACTCTGAAGAACACATTGGGAGATTTAAACAAATAAGAGCCAGATGGTTAGTGGGAGAGAGCCCAGATAAATATGACATTGAAGCCGATTTTGACTATGAGGAGTAATTATGGCAAAAGAGTTAAGTAGTGTAATACAAGACCAAATATCTAATAAATACATTAAACCAATATTTATTTTTAAAATAAATGGAGTTGATTATAGTGATTATTTAATAAATTGGCAGGTGAGTTACTCACGAGAGTTCGGCTCTGCTTCTGCTACTTTTACTTTGAATAATAATGATGGGAGATTTGGCTCTGGTGGCTCTGCTAAAATAGAAATTGGAGATATTGTTGAGTTAATTGAGAAGTATGAGGGAGATACTACCGAATGGAAGAGTTTTTATGGGCAAGTAGTCCAACGCTCCATTACCAAAACAGCCGCCGAGCGTTCTATTACTATTAGTTGTTTAGATTACATCTCAACCTTACAATTTTGGGATATAGATTTAGAGGTAGAAGGGGAGAAGGTGGAGATTACTGAAGAAACATTAACTCCTAACTATTTACCTGCTCCAAACGATAATTTAGCTCAAATTTTTGATTTTGCCAATGACTCAATAGCAGAAGACCCAGCTCCAATTATTTTAATTAAAGATAAAAATCACGGCACAGATGATTTACAGAACGATGGCTTCGAAGTTCGGTATCAGACAGGACAATTAGTATTAGGAAGCCCAATAAATGCAAAATATAATTATGATATTATAGCACGCTCTTACTGGACTTATGTCAATGGAGTATATATTGAGGATATATTAGAAGATATTTTAACTCAACCTGATGGCTACGGAGGGTATCTCTTCGGAGAGAGTAGTGCACAAGATGTTATAGATAATCACTTAACAACTACATTTTTAGACGAAGAAGGAAAAACAGAAGACATATTAACTCCCAATTACACTCCTACAACTATTACAATTAAACACAAATTAGCATCTGCTGTAAGTGAAGGAGACACAAGTATTACTTTAGAGAGTGTAGATGGATTACCTAATAGTGGACAAGCAGAGATATGTGGAGATGTATTTACTTGGTCGTCTATTGGGAGTGGTAATACTTTGCAGGGTATCCCATCATCTGGAGATTATGCTTTAAAAGCTCACCCAGCAGACGCTTATGTAGAGTATGAGGAGACTTATGAAGCTGGGCGGGTGTGGTATCTTACTTACTCAAATATCATAACTGATTTAACATCTTCAGATTTCCAATTACCATCTGGAGTATCTATAAAATATATAGACAAAAGATTTGGCAGGATAATTTTAGATACTCCAATTAGCACCAGCTCAACCGTAAAATGTATTACTAATTATAGCTTCAAGACGATTCAGGCGTCAGGAATTCAATTAAATAAAATCTCATTTAAATCAAGAGAAGTAGAAAACAGATTTGAGGCAATAAATATATTGAGAGATTATTGTGCTCCTAATTACATCATAAGGACTCAGGGGGATAATAAGATTTGGGCTGGATATTTGAGCCAAAAAACAAACGCTGACTATACTCTTAATTTAGTTACTAATGTAAATTATATGGAAGATGAGGATTTATATACTAGAGTAGTATTTTATGGCAAAAATAAAAATCCTACTAATTTAATGTTTAATAATAATATAGACTTTGTATCAACAGGTGAGACTTATAAAGCGTTGGCTAGTAATGTTACCTTAGCTTATGACTCAGAGGAAGATAATTATTATGTTTATAAAACAACAATAAGTGATGCTGGTTATATAGATATAGAGAATATAAAACCTATAGTTTATATAGATGGCATCTCCATTGATGATAAGTTACATCAAATGGTAATGCAACCTGTAGTTATTGATGTAAAAACAAGGACAACTGTTCGTTCAGGTTGTCATGGGACTAGCACAGAAAGTTATACAAAAATACATACCTATTATTACTATACAGTTAGATTACCACACTCTAATATAGAGCCTAGTCAACCAATTTATTTTTATGATGCTACAGGAGTTTTGCTTTTTACAATTGGTCCTTATGATTTAAATTTTGACTATGCTAGAGGTTTATGGCATGTTCCAGGTGATGAGAGGAATTCAAAAGTTGAGAGTATCTCAACAGCCACATACTATGTCTTTTACAGTACCCATCAATTAGAGATAGACTATGACAATGTTAAATTTAAAATCAGTAAAGATTTAATACCTAATAAAGATGCAAGCACAATAACAGCTACATTTGAATATTGGACTGTCATGTTCCCAGTAAATGATATAGCGGCTGTAATAGATGGTAGATGGGATACACAAAGTCAAGTAGAATTTTTTGCCGAACCCCCTAGTGGATATAATTTGGCTATTTTAGATTTGGGTGGTGTTTATCCTATACAAGCAATAGATATAGTAGCGGGGTTTTATAAACCTGATGATATAAGAAAATTTGATGTAGATTTTAGATTTACTTTACAATACTCTACAGATGGCACTAATTTTTATACTATAAGTGATGCTACTCACAATGTTAGATTAACAAGTGGAGAGTCTGTAAGCTTTGAGGAAGACGATTTGGGAGTAGGATTTGAAGCAAGATATTTAAAAATAGTATTAGAGAATGTTAAAAAATTAGAATATGGAGATGGAGTATGGGTAGTGGCATTTAGTGAGATTAGTGCTTATGCTGACATCGTATTAAAATCTGAAGCCACTTTAATTAGAACAACTAAACTAACGGCAGATGTTAATGCTGGTGATACTACTATTTATGTAGAGTCAACAGAAGGATTTGCTGATCCCGATAGTGGCTCTACAGCAACTGCTTATATAAATGGAACTGCTTTTACATATACAGGATTAACATCTACATCATTTGTTGGTTGCACATTACCCAGTGGTTTTACTGCTACAGAAGGAACTCGGGTTACTACTGCTGTAGAAGGAGATACTACTTTATATGATGATAACAATTTATTAGGCAAATTAGGAGATAGAGTATATAAAGAGATAAAAATAGACGATAATTATTTATTTACTCAAACAGAGTTAGATAGATTAGCAAAAGCATATTTAAAGGAGTTTTATAAAGACCATAGTAAATTAAGTGTAGATGTTTTGTATCAGCCATTTTTAAAGGTAGGGCAAACTGTCCATTTAACAGATACTTATAATAATATTGATACTAACTATTTTATTGAGAGTATTAGCGATAATAGAGGCATATTTAGTCTGGTACTAGCCAGATACCCAGGGTGAGGTGAATAAAAATGACATTAAATAAAAATGAAATAGATGTTTTAAATCAAATGGAAGAGTTAATTTTAAAGTATTTTGGAGAGAAATGTGACGAGTTTTATCCTCTTTGTGTTGTTTGCCA
>Ga0190352_1000254_pt1 | contig 13465 bp, 14 predicted proteins | sample 4872131011_MG_FD_161682 | JGI IMG/M metagenome (GOLD analysis project Ga0190352, IMG submission 161682) | Hydrothermal vent microbial mat bacterial communities from Southern Trench, Guaymas Basin, Mexico - 4872-13-10-11_MG | ecosystem: Environmental > Aquatic > Marine > Hydrothermal vents >...
TTTAGAAAAGAATGGACAACAATGTTCAAAGCAGTATTATCACACAGAAGCTATCTAAAAGAAAATAAAAAATTATCCGGTTTTAATCAAGGTAATAAATTACAAAATTCAAATTCCAAATTTCAAACAAAATCCAAAATCCAAAATCTAAATTATTATAATCTATTCTTTTTTATTATTCTCGCTTCTGTTCCCGGAGCTATATTTGGTTTATGGTTAAATAATTGGGCCGAAACAATTCTCCGTTCGCCTATCTTAATTGTTTTTACTTTATCAACCCTGGGATTCCTTCTTTGGTTTTTTGACAAAAAAGGAAAAAAAGAAAATTTCTTAGAAAATATAACTTGGCGTCAAGCGCTTTTCATCGGATTTTCTCAAGCTTTAGCAATTATCCCGGGAGTCTCCCGTTCCGGCGTTACAATCACGACGGCGCTCGCCTTAGGGTTTGAACGCCGAGCCGCGGCGCGCTTTTCCTTTCTGCTTGCAACCCCAATCATTTTTGGCGCGGGACTCGTAGAAATTCCCCATTTAATAAATAGAGATATAAATTTCTCTATCATTTTAATCGGAATTTCAACTTCAGCCATTACCGGATTTTTAGCTATTAAATACATACTTAAATATCTTGAACATAATAATTACAATATTTTTGTTTACTACCGAATTATTTTTGCTTTATTGCTTTTAGGAATGATTTTAACGAGATAAAAAGTTTAAAAAATATCATTCTGAATTCATTTCAGAACCCGTTGCCTATCTCGCAAACCATTATATTTTGCTGCATAACATTGAAAACCTTGAAATAAGCTCAGAGTTATCCTAAATTCATTTCATAGATAAACAGATAATATAGATAAAAAAATAAGGTGAAATTAAATCCGCCTTTAAATTCTTTAAGTCTTTTGAGATGTTTTTCAACTAATTTTATTTTCTTAACAATTATTTTTTTGTTTACTTCTAAATTTTTTACCCCGTTAGAAATATTTTTTGACATAAATTTATTTTATTAAACCCATTAAAATCTAACTGATTCTGACAATAAATCAGACGGCATCTAATGGAGTTCATATGTTCGCAGGACGGCTTATTATCATCACACGGCGGTTCCATTCAAGAAAATGAAGTCAACAGAATGACAATTTAAACATCTACCGATTTTGTTCGCCAGGAATAAAAGTCGGCGCAGCTTGAGCAGAAGCGCCAAGCCGGGAGCGTTCTAAAATTTCTTTTTCCACTTGCTCTTTGTCTCTGCCGTATTTAAAGCGAGAAAGTTCTTTGATTTTCCTTGCCATTTCAGAATCGCCTTTCGTCGGAGGATAAGTAGCCATATTAAACGGCTGGCTTGTTGTGCCGTTAATCATCAGTTTTACATAAGCGTTATAATTATCAATATTCATTAAATCCTGAGCGTTAAAGACCGGATCAAATTCCTTTGCTATAAATTCCGCGTCATCAGCCCCGATTCGAAAGCAAACTATAGAACCAATATTACCGAAAACTGCATCGCGGATATTTTCAGGCAATTGCCCAATAAATTGATGAGCTATAGACAAATTTAATTTATATTTGCGAGCTTCGGCTAAAATCGTCGCAATGCTGTCAGTGGTAAAATTATGAAACTCATCAATATAAAGATAAAAATCTTTCCTTTCTTCCTTAGGAATATCGCCGCGGCTTAAAGCGGCCATTTGCAATTTAGAAACCAATATCAATCCCAAAAGAGAACTGTTTACTTCACCAGTTCTTCCTTTGGAAAGATTAACTAAAAGAATTTTCCCTTTGTCCATTACATCGCGGAAATCAAAAGCCGAATGGGACTGACCAATAATATTTCTCATCATTTCGTTTTCAACAAAACGGCCCACTTTTGAAATCAGATAACCAAGCATTTCTGACTTATGGAAATCAGATGTCTTTGCCATTTCTTTTTCCCAAAAAGCGCGGACAATAGGATCTTTAACTTTAGATACTTTATATTTTTGAAAATCCCTATCAGAAAAAATACGGGGAATTTCAACAATCGTGCCGGGATTCTCTTCATCTTCCATTAAAGTAAGCATCGCGTTCCTCATATTATGTTCAAACATCGGACCAATCATTTCCGGCGGAAATAGTTTTATAAAAATAGCTATCATTTCCTGAACCGCAAAATCTTTCTGCTCCGGGTTTCTGTATTCAAGCATATTAAGCCCCATTGGCCGCGCAGTGTCAGACGGATCAAAAACAATCACATCATCTGCCCTCTCACGCGGAATACTTTCAAGAATATCTTCTATTAAATCGCCATGAGGATCAATAACACAAACGCCTTTACCACTGGCAATATCTTGTTTTGCCAGTTCGCCGAAAAAAACTGATTTCCCGGTGCCAGTTTGGCCAATTACATAGAGATGACGGCGCCGGTCATCTTCGGCAAGACGAATAATTGTATCCTCACCGCGATAAAAATTATGACCTAAAATCAATCCTCTATTAGGAATATTAGCCGGAGGCCCGGCGCACTTCGCTCTAAGCCGTTTCAATTTTGGAGTAGCAATTTCCTTTTGAGGAAAATGAAAAATACTTGCCACTTCTTCAGTATTTAAAATAATGCGCCTGCTTCTGGAGAAGTTGCGAAAGATAAAGCTGTAAATAATTTCTTTTAAAAATCTTGGTTTTTGAAAACGGGATCGGTAGATCTTAAACTCATTAAAATTCGGCTGGTTAAACTGACTAAAGGCACCCTCCAGATGGCTAAGAACCTGTTCAGCTCGCTCAGCTCTTGGCGCTGAAGCAATAAGACGAATATTTACTTCAAAAGCTGATTTGCTAATTTTTTCTGAAATTGCTTTTATAGCTTCTTCTTGCTGAGGAGTAAGCTCTTTTTTTTGAGTTTCAATTTCAGGAGAAGATGTTTTTGTCTTTAAAGCCTGCGAAGAAAGATTTACCGCTTTTATAAAAATATTTTCACCAATTAAAGCTTTTTCAAGACTTCTTCCAGCTTGAATACTCTTGATAATTTTCTCCCCTTCCTGACGCCAATTAACGCCGGCTGCCCTTATTAAAATCTGAATGGCTGCGCCCTGACCTAAAGGAATTTTACTTAAAGCGTTGGTAATGGCGCTCAAGGGATCCTCTTCAAGCACTTGATAAGTTTTAATTGGCAAAATATTCTTTTTGGCTAATTTTAAATAAGCGGCGGCGGTTTTCCCTTCAGGAGTAAAAATATTATAATCTTCGGTTTTTTCAACTTGAGCCATCGGATAAAAACTAAGAATTTGTTTTTCAATTAAATTTTCAAAATGCCTGGGACAGGCAAGATAAAAAAAAATTTCGTTACTTGTTACCGGTGTAGCAATTTCAAAAGCAAAATAGGGCGGACCATATAAAAATCTCTTTATGGGCCCCTCTCTAAGACTAATAAGGCTGGCTAAAAATTGTTCCATTACTGAAATAGATTCTTTTTCATTTTTTTGGATACCAGGATCTTGATCTTTCGCCTTATTAGGAAGAGTAATCAAAAACAAGCTCATATTTAACGACCGGGTAATCTGGCCTTTTCTAATTATTGAATAGCGGAAAAAAATAAAAATTACCAATAAAAATCCAACTCCAGTAATCAAAACTAAATCAAGAAATGAAAAATTAATTATAAAACCAAGAAGTTGTATGTTCATTTAAATAAACGATTAAAGTTTTCTAAAATTAGTTTTTTGCAAAAAGGTTAATAAATTAAGATAAATCCAAACTATTCCAAAGCTTAAATTATTCCAAAACAATATCAAAATCTAAATGACAGATTATTTTTTGGTATTTGAATTTTGGACTTGATTTGGAATAATTTGAAATAGTTTTGATTTTGAATTTTAGTCTCTAAATCTTCTTCAACCTTTTCTTTTTAACCAACTGCTCGTATAATTGGTCAACTAACTTGTCATGAAATTCGTCCAAAATATAAGCATTGTTTAGGCCTCGAGCTACTTTAATTGCGTAGATAATTCCCTTTTCAAAAGCCAAATCAGTCAAAACTTTCACTTGATGAGTTTTTTCAAGGGTTTTTATTTTTTTAATCTCATCTGATATTTGAACCGTGGACGGCGATGGAATCGGAGAAACTTTTTGAGAGGACGCTTCTTTTCCTTCGCTTAGAGGAACTTCGGCCCCTTTTTCCCTCTCAACACTCGGTTCGACTTCTCGAGTTTTTTTAAATTCATCTTCAATAATCTCGCGGGCTTCTGTTCGAGCTTTGGCTAATTCTCGCTTCTTTTCGGCTAATTTTCTTTCCAATTCAGCAATTTCTTCTTGGGGACTAAGTTTCTCTCGTTTTCCTTCTTCCTTTTCTTGCTGGTTCAAGTCTCTGACTTGAACCCCCCTTTTTTCTTTTTCGGAAAATTTTGTTTTGTTGATTCCTAAAGGCATAATTTTATCAATATCAAAGCTCAAATTCCAAATGTCAAATACCCGTTGGTTCGGTCGTGAACGCTTGCCTGCCGAATAGGCAGAACTGAACCTTAATGTTTTGATTGCAAAAACCAAACTAATGGTTCAACCGTGACAATTGAACCAATTTAATTTATTTCTTCCTTATAAATCTCCCAAAAATTCCTTTTGGCTTTTCCTCCTCTTCTTTTTCTTCCGCTTTAACTTCCTCACTAATTTCTTCTTCCGCTTTTTCTGTTTCTGCTTTCTTCACAAGCTCTCCTCTCTGTTCTAATGCTCGCAATTCACCTATTAATCGCTCGCGATCATTTTTAAATCCTACAAGTTCTTTTTTTTGCTGTTCAAAATGCGATATAGTCCTCTCTCTGTCTTCTTTAATAGGCTCCGGAAGTTTTTTGCCTTCTTTCTCTTCTTTGTAATACCTTTCTATATCAGGTTTTATTGAATTTAATATTTTTGTTAATTCGTCTATTTCTGAATTTTTTTCCTCTAATCTATTTACAAGTTTTTCTGCTTCTTCTGTTAACAATCCTTTTCGTTCCATTTCTCTCCAATTGTCAATTTCTTGTATTTCTTTTATCGCTTGCTCTTTTTCTTTTTTTTCTTGTTCTATGATTCTCCTTTCCTCTGGTGTTAATTCTTCTGTCTCTTCTATTTTTGTATATTCTTTATCTAATTCCTTTTGAGTTTCCTTTAATTTCTCTTCTTCTGAAATTGTTTCTTCTGCTATTTCCTTTTTTTCTTTCATTAACTCTTCTTTTACTTCTTCGGGCTCCTCTATTTTCTCTCCTTCTTCTTCTAATGTTGGCGTCCACTCCTCCTTTGGCTGACTTCCTTCTTCTTGTTTAGACGATGTCCATTCTTTACTTTCTTCAAGATTAAATCCTTCATTTTCAATATTACTCATATTTTTCTCCTTTCTTTTATAACATATATACGACGGCCGTCATATATGTGTTACAATTCAAAATAAATTAAATATTTCCAAAAAACTATAGCTTCACTATAGCATAAACCAAATACAAAACATATAAACCTATTAAAAACCAACCCGCCCTATAACCGATTTTCCATTTTCTCACCAATAGAAGGAAAAATACAGCCAAGACAGTAGCAAAAAGCAAAACCACAGAACTAAGCAAGTTTTCAGTGCTGACTGGCACAGTTCCGCCTCTGATAGCTAAAATAATAAACCAAGGTATTCCCAATCCGACTAAAATGTCAAAAATATTTGAACCAATGGCATTGCTAATAGCCATACCTCCCATGCCCCTTTTGGCAACAATCATTGAAGAAACTAAATCAGGAATTGAGGTTCCGGCAGCTAAAATTGTCAAAGCGATAATCGCTTCTGAAATATGCAGAATATGAGCCATCGCTATAGCGCTTTCAACTAAAATCCAACTTAAACCAGCGATAACAAAAATGGAAACAATAAAAATTATGTAATGGTGCTGAGCCGAAGGAAAAATTTTATCTAAAGCTAAATCAAAAATTGTCAAAATTTTCTTCCAGCCGCTCCTTTTATCTTTTTGAGGCAATTCTTCTGGTTCTGAAATAGGAGCATCGTCCTTATAAGGCAATATTTTTCGCCATTTAATTACAGTCAAAACATAAACGAGATAAAGAATTACAAAAACTAATGCTTCCCGAAAAATTATCTTGCCGTCCAGAAAAGAAAAAATAAGAATTATAATTGATAAACTGTAAAAAATACTATCTCTTACCACCGGCTGCCAGCAAAGAATTGCTTTTTTAACTACCGCTGAAGCGCCGACAATGACTAAAATATTGAATAAAGCTGACCCGACAATGGTACCTGCTCCGACGCTTTCGTGCCCACCCGGCCTGATCAAAGCAATAACAGCGACAAATAATTCCGGGGCGCTTGAACCTATCGCCATTAAAGTAGCGCCAGCCGCATCAGAAGACATCTTTAATTGCTTGGCGATTTTTTCTAAAGAACTAATAAAATATCTATCACAAACTCTGGCTAAGAGATAAAAAGAAATTAAAAGAATTATTAACAAACCTGCCAGCGTTAACATAAATAATAAATTTCAAAAATAAAAATTATCAAAATAAGCTAAACAACTTCCCAATAAAGAAAACATAAAAAATTATCAGAAGCCATCCTTCCCATTTTGTAATTTGTTTGTCTTGGGTTATAAAAAAATACAGAAAAGTCGCAATCAGCATTATCGGCAGGCTAAATATCAAAATACTTTCTGGAATAATCAATTCTTTAAATAAAGCAGGAATCCCCATCACCGCAAAAGAGTTAAATATATTTGAACCTAATACATTTCCCACGGCAATTTCTCCTTTTCCTTCTCTCGCCGCGGTAATAGAAACTGTCAGCTCAGGCAAGGAAGTTCCTAAAGCGATAGCACTTACGGCAATTATTTCTTTTCCGATATTTAATATCTCTGATAATTTAATGACCGCCTCAATAGTATATTCCGCACCAAGATAAATAAAAAAAGCACCACCAACTAAAGCGAGAATAATCTTTTTATCTAATTTCCTTTTTCTTCCTTTTTTTATTCTAATCTCTTTTTCAATGCCTGTATATTTTTTCTCTACATTCACAGTGTAAAATAAATAAAGAACAATTCCAGCTATACAAAGTAAAGCTTCAGATAGAGTAAAGACACCATCCCAGATGGTCACTGCCAAAAAAAATGCTGAACCTATTAATATAGGAAGATCAATATGAGTCAATTCAAAACCAACATTTATTACTTTTTTCTTGCTAATTATGGCAACGATTCCTAAAACAAGAAATATATTACAGATATTTGAGCCAACAACATTACCGACAACTATTTCTGAAGAATCTTTCAATACGGCAAAAATAGATGAAACAAGTTCTGGCAGAGAAGTCCCCAAAGCGACAATAGTAACTCCGATAATAAAAACCGGAATGTCTAAAAATATTCCTAATTTTTCTGCCGCTTCAGTAAAATAGGCAGCTGATTTTGAAAGAACTACTAAGCTAACAATAAAAATTATACTCCAGAACAATAATTCCATAGGACTATTTTTTAAGTATAGCTTTTCTTAAAATTCCCGCCTTTCTTGGATTTATTTTATCAGATGTTTGTTTGGCAATCCGCCTTATTATTCTATCCATTTCCGTCTTGTTGATATCACTTCCGAATTTCCCCTTTCTCGCCTTAGCAATTTCTTTGGCACGAGCTATAAATCTTTTAGTATCTGTTGAGGAAATGCCTTTGAGTTCTCCTCTCCTCCGGGCTAATTTTAAATATTCTTTTAATCTCTCTGTTCCTTTGCCGGAAAAATTTTTAATCCCGGTAGTAGAATGAAATAATTTTTTTCTCATAGCGCTTATAATAAGACTCTTCGGTATAATTCTTAATTTTATACAGAATAATACTGAATTCGCCTATTAAAGCTTAACTTTTGTATTTGTATTGCTTTTACCCCATTAGAAATTATAGGTTTCTAACGAGATTTAAAACAACCGCCATTAGCATATTTCTAACGGCGTTTACTTGAATTATTAACTCTCTTATTCATCGGCCTATCTAATAAGCTTCTCCTGATTGCCCGGGATTCTTTTTTACCAAAAGGTTCACAAAAAGGTCCCTTTTTACTTTGTCCTATTTTTTTTAAATACTTGCTCATTTCCCTTCGGGTAATAGTCCTGCCTCCATATTTTTCTAAACCTTCAATAAACAGCTTCTCTTTTTCCGGCTTAATAATAAGCTTTCTCGCTATAGAAGACTTTCTAAGTCTTCTATGAATTTCCTTAGATTTTTTTGAAATTCCTATGATTCGTCCCTTTTTAAATAAATCATTCATTTTTTATTCTCCATCCTTTGCTGTTATTATATCACATTTTTATACTTCAGACAAGAGCCCCTATCAAATCACTTAAAATATAACCAAAAAGGTATTGGTTAAATCATTTAAAGTGTAACCGAAATCTGATAAGATTGTAGTCTTAACCCTAATAATTCTATTAAAAGGGAAAGTCCCAAACTTTCATCGGAACCGTTGGTCCGGCGCGGGATGAGGCTGAAAAAGGCAAAGCTGAAAAGAAAATATCTGATCAGAAAACTCAAGCTTTTTCGCCAAGCTGTTTCGGTTGTATGGTTATAATGATTTGACAGGAGTCCGCGGGTAAACACATCTTGCTAAAAATAATCGGCGTGCTATAATCAAAATGCCATTAAGAGAGTTAGATTTGAAAACTATCTAACTCCCCTAAAAGGATAAATTAGATATGTCTAATAATAATCAGCAAATAGATCGCCTTCCGCCTCAAAATATTGAAGCTGAACAATCAGTGCTCGGTTCGCTAATGCTTGATAAAAATGCTGTTATTAAAATAGCTGATATTGTCAAACCGACTGATTTTTACCGTGAAGCTCATAAAACCATCTATGAAGCGATGATAGAGCTCTATGAAGCCCGTGAGCCAATTGACATATTAAGTCTTTCCAATAAACTTGAAGAAAAAGAAAAATTAGAAGAGATAGGCGGCTCAAGTTATCTAACCAGCCTGGTTAATACGGTTCCAACGGCGGCTCATATAGTCCATTATGCCAAAATCATCCAAAAGAAATCCACGCTTAGACGGCTCATTGATGCAGCGAGTCAAATTGTTGATATGGGTTATCAAGAAACTGAAGAAATAGACCGTCTTTTAGATAAGGCCGAGCAAAAGATTTTCAGTGTTTCTCAAAAATACTTAAAACAGGATTTCTTGCCTATTAAGCCAATTCTTGAGGAAGCTTTTGATAGAATTGACGAAATCCATAAAAAAGAAGGAAGACTTCGAGGATTGGAAATTGGTTTTTATGAACTGGATAATCTTTTAGGAGGGTTACAAAAATCTGATTTGATTATTTTAGCGGCTCGTCCATCTTTGGGAAAAACAACCTTGGCTACGGATATTGCCAGACATGCGGCAGTTCACGCAAAAGCGCCGGTTGGAATTTTCTCTTTAGAACAGTCTAAAGAACAAATAATTGATCGCCTTCTTTGTGCGGAAGCTAACGTTAGTCTATGGAAACTTCGGACTGGACGGCTTTCCAGCGAAGGTGAAAACGACGATTTTTCTCGAATCGGCCGGGCAATGGGAGTGCTTTCCGAAGCACCTATTTACATTGATGATGCCGCCTCTTCCAATGTTATGGAAATGAGAACAATGGCTAGACGTCTTCAGGCTGAATATGGATTGGAATTAATTATTATTGATTACCTTCAGTTAATGCAGGGTTCTGTTACCGAAAACCGCGTTCAAGAAATTAGTGAAATAACCCGTTCCCTAAAAGGACTAGCTCGAGAATTAAATGTTCCGGTTCTGGCTATTTCCCAGCTCTCGCGAGCAGTTGAAAGCCGCCCGGACCAAGTGCCAAGATTGTCTGATTTAAGAGAAAGCGGTTCAATAGAACAAGACGCAGATGTAGTTTTATTTATTTATCGACAAGATAGAGTAAAACGAAACTCCGAAGAAAAAAATATCGCTGATATTATTATCGCCAAACACCGCAACGGCCCAACCGGGCAGATAAAACTTCACTTTAATGAAGATTCGGTTAGGTTTGAAAATCTGGAAAAAAGATACACGGAGTAAAAACTCAAAAATCAAATTTCAAATATCAAAAATACAGATAAAATCTCAAAAATTTTTGATTTTTAATTTGTATTTTTGACTTTTGATTTTTGAGATTTGATTTTTTATTATGTTTCCTCCTTCTATCCAAAATTTAATTGACCAATTTTCAAAATTGCCAGGAATTGGCCCTAAGGCAGCTGAACGGCTGGTCTTCTATTTATTAAATCAGCCAAATCAAGAAAGTGAACTCTTGGCTTCAGCCATTAAAGAATTAAAAGAAAAAATTAATGTTTGTCCAGTATGTTTTAACTTGGCTGAAGACACGCTCTGCTCAATTTGCCAAGATCCCAAAAGAGATCGAAATAAAATCTGCGTGGTTGAAAATGTCTCAGATATTATTCCTTTGGAAAAAACAGGTCAATATAACGGGCTTTATCATATTTTAGGAGGAGTGCTTTCACCTACTAATGGTATCGGCCCAGAAAAGCTGCATATTAGCCAATTAATTCAAAGAGTAAAAACAATACAACAAAAAAACCAAACCAACAAGATTGAAATTATTATTGCCACAAATCCAACTACCGAAGGGGACACAACTGCCCTGTATCTTCTTCGGATATTAAAGCCTCTTAATATAAAAATAACCCGCTTGGCGCGGGGGCTTCCTACAGGAGCGGATTTGGAATACGCTGACGAAGCGACGCTGGGGAGCGCGCTGGCAGGAAGACGCGAATATCATTAAAAATCAAATCTCAAAAATCAAAAGTCAAAAATACAAATTAAAAATCAAAATTTTTGAGATTTTATCTGTATTTTTGATATTTGAGATTTGATTTTTGAGTTAATATTTGATATCCCCAATTTCCACCTCTGTATAATACTGCCTGTGTCCCTTTTTAACATTATACCGTTTCTTTGCTTTGTGCTTGACGATTTCAACTTTTTTCGCTCTTGCCTGCTTTAAGACTTTACCAATAACTTTTGCGTTTTTCACCAGAGGTTTTCCAATCTCTGTTTTTTTATCGTTAGAAATCAGCAAAACCTCGTCAAAAACAACCTCTTTGCCTTTCTCAACATCAAGTTTCTCAACTTTAATTTTGTCCCCTTTGGAAACTTTATATTGTTTCCCTCCGGTTTTGATAATGGCTATCATAGTTTTTTTAATATTAAACCTTAAACTTACTTTTAACCAATTTTATAAATTCCTTAGCTGTCTCAATAATTTTCTCTGTTTCTTTTTTAGTAAATTTTTTCAAAAGCCCATAATCCGCTTCTTCTCTGGCTTCTTTCGCCTGTTTAAAAAATCTGACAAACTTTAGAGGAATTTTCTTTGTCTTGATAAAATGCAAACTAAACAAAGCAATCAATCCAGCATGAGTTTTAGCAGTCATTCCCTTTGTAATTAAAACAGCATGAGCTGTCTCAAAAAAACTATAATAAGCCCTTGAAACCGCGCCGTTACAATGTTCCTTTTGAAATAAAATTTTAGCTTCTTCTAATCTTTCTTCGGCTCTTGAAATTAAAATATCAAATTGCCTCTTCTTATTTTTTGGATCTATTTTAAATCTCATAAAGCAACCCCTTCCTTTTGAACATTAATAAAAAATGGCACTTCTAAATTCAAAGATTTTTTATATTCTCTGTCAGAAAATATTTTAATTGATAAATCTATGCCATACTTGATCAAGATTTCAGCAGAGACTTGAAAAATTAAATCTCTATTCTGGATAGTATTCTTTTTTAGAATAATTAAAACATCTATGTCAGAACTTTTTTTAAAATCCCCTCGTGCTTTTGAACCAAATAACCTTAAAACAAAAACTCCTCTTCCTAATTTTTGACGAAGATTTTTTTTAAATTCTTTTATTGCTTTTTTTTCTTTTGGGTTTAAAAATAATTTAGTCATTATAAAAATTCTTTACAAACCTTAAATTGTTTCCCTCCGGTTTTGATAATGGCTATCATAATTGTTTAGTTCCTTTCTCTAAAATGTTTTGATTGTAAAAAACTAAACGAGTGGTTCAATCGAAACGATTGAACCAACTAATTATACGTCTAAACGAAAAAAATTGTCTCTTTTTATCCGCGAACCAAAAAAGAAAACTTTATAACCACAAAGATCTAAATATCTCCCTATAATTTCCAAAATTTCTTTTTTTAATTTTTCTTTGGGATAATATTCTATATCAATAAGATTTCATTTATCGCTTTTAGTATAACCCTCGAAAAAATTTCCGTCAAGGCTTAATTTAGAAAATTTAAGATAACTCTTTTTTTCTGCCCAAAAACCAAGATACAACAAAAGCAACTAAAATCATTGAAGCAACGAGAAATAAAAGAGCAATCAACTTTCCAATGCTCTGAAGAAAAAGAGCGGCAGTTCCAAATGAACCGCAAAGGAAATAAATCAGTAAAATAATCTGCCTTTGTGAAAATCCAAGAGAAATAAGTTTATAATGCAAATGCCGCTTATCTCCTTTAAAAGGAGAAACGCCGCTTTTAAGACGCTGAACAATAACCCAAAAGCCGTCTAAAATCGGAAAACCCATCACCAAAACAGCAGTAGCAATTTTTGCCCCGCTGAATATAGCGAGAGTGCCAAGAGTAAATCCCAAAAACATACTTCCGCTGGTACCCATAAAAATTTTAGCCGGAGGAAAATTAAAAACCAAAAATCCTAAAACCGCTCCAACGAAAGCAATAGCCAAAATAGCAATTGGCGGCTGATCAACAATAGGATTTAAGCAAAGAAAAAATAAAACGACAGCGCCAATAACTCCTACTCCGCCAGACAAGCCATCTATTCCATCAAGCCAATTAAAAACATTTATCATTCCCACTATCCAAAAAATTATAAAAAGCGAACCAAAAACAGAAAATTCAAAGTTTGTCCCGAACAAAGCCGAGAAATTTAAAACTGAAAATTGTACTTGGTCAAGACGAATTGCTCCGCCAAAAGGATTAGTTAAATAATCCACCCTGACGCCAAAAGCAATAATAATCAAAGCAAGAATAAATTGAAAGAAAAGTTGGATTCGCCAAGAAATCTCTTTAATATCATCCCAGATGCCAACAATTAAAATTATTCCAAATCCTAAAAGCATTCCAAAAAGTTCTCGACTAATAACTAATTCTTTTGTTGAAAGAATAGCCAAAATAAAGGCAAAAATCATTGCTACTCCCCCAAAAAGAGGAACTGTTTTTTTGTGAATGTGTCTGTCGCCTTTCGGAGCAGTAACATTAAGCTTTAAAGCAATTTTTCTGATAAAAAAAGTTAAAATAATACTAGCAACCAAAGCTATGGAAAACGGTTTGAGGTAAAGCATAATAAATGTAAAGTTATCAATTAATCATCCCTATAGTGATTCCGGCAATAAATAAAAAAATCTCCACTATGAGAATATTCCCAGTTAAAAATAAAGCGGCTAATTTCTCCCGTGAATAAATAAAGTCGCT
>Ga0190352_1000255_pt1 | contig 13444 bp, 11 predicted proteins | sample 4872131011_MG_FD_161682 | JGI IMG/M metagenome (GOLD analysis project Ga0190352, IMG submission 161682) | Hydrothermal vent microbial mat bacterial communities from Southern Trench, Guaymas Basin, Mexico - 4872-13-10-11_MG | ecosystem: Environmental > Aquatic > Marine > Hydrothermal vents >...
GGCTGTCCTGGGTAAGATTGGAGGTTTAATTGCCAATTCGGCATCTGAACTCGGGAACTTTTTGGTTTTCGTGCAATGCTTAACTCTAAGCATCATTAATTAAGAATGAATTGCGGGACAGCCTCTATCGGCACAAAAGAAGCTAAAGGGTCATACCATACGAACAACCCTCTCTGGAGCCTTTCCTTTACTATCTCTTTAAGCCATTTTTCGAGTCTCATCCTTTCACCCTATCAGCAGTTTTTGCCATTACTCCTGCCTGTTTCAACGGTTCTATATTGACCCTTACCCCGTAATCCCTTTCGGGCTTATATCCATCTTGTGTTATCTCTTTTACCTTCTCCTTAACCCATTCGCTTTTACTCGTAACTCTTATCTCATGTTGTGGTTTTAAAAGCTTTTCAAAAGCTTCATCTAACGCTTTCAGTTCTTCGTATTTCGTCAATGCGGATTCAAGTTCGGTTTCCACTTCTCGCTTCTCTCTTCCCTCTACCTTTGACAGTTTTGCTTTGATGTTCTCAACTTCCATTCTCGATGCTTCAAATACGGGCTTGAGGTAAAGCTGCCTGACCTTTGGCATGGTATCTTCATCGAGCTTGTGCCAGTAGATGAAACAACTGAATGCTGGCTTCGTTCTCCCTTTTCCTCGCTTGAACTTCTCACTTGAAATCTGCCATATAACGGGACGTAACCGATAAAGCGTTGTGTGAAACTCAAAAAACTCTTTTGCGAACCAATCCTCAATACTCATCTTCAAAACCTTTGTTAGTTCTGTTTCTATTCTGTCGAGGTTATCTTCGCCAAATTCGTCAATGAGCTTTATTATCACCCTCGTTGCCATTCCCGGCTCTTTTCGTGTTCCTAAAAACATGTCGCTCAGAGGAACTATGCCATCTTCGTCTTCTTTCATTACTTCAAGCGCGAAATAAGAAAGCAGTCTTTTTATATGTTCTTCTACGGGCATGACTTCATACTGATTTTCTTCTTCGGGTTCAACAGCCGCTGCGGAGAGTTCCTCTTCGATAAGTCTTCTGTCTTCTTCTGAGATGCCGTAGATGCGATAAACTTCATCGTCTATGGCGTTCTGAATCTCATCCAGCCTTTTTCTTAACTTCAATTCTCTTTCAACACACTTGTTGGCTAATGCAATGACGCTTGCTTCTCTGTTCCATTTCTTGCCTTCGCCTCTTAGTTCCTTCGCCGATTCAAATTCGCTCCATTCAAAATCCCTTGCGAGTGGATGGTTCGTTACAGGTTTCCACTTCTGCGAGAACCCTCGCCAGACTTGCAAAAGCCAGGGCATGATGAATTGTGTTGAGGGTTCGTTGCCTGTGTCGTGTTCTCGGAGGAGAGAGTAGGCTTCTTTGGCAAGTTTTCCGAGTGTTTGATTGCTAAAAACCCCGTCAACCCCGTTAACAATGGGTAGTTTTGAAACATAGCCAATGTGTCTATTATGTGCTGTGGGATCAAGAAGTCGAAAGCATATCCACAAAAGCTCAGAGTTGAATACGCCAAGTAAATTAAATAAATCTTCTGAATCATCCAAGAAAATACTATGAGATGCAACGTCATGAATTGTGCCAGCAGGTTTTAAAAACATGTCAAATTGACTTTCTGACGACTTGGCAATAAGTGCCCACGCCAACCCTTCACAGAAGTAAAAATCTTCATTTTTAACTACCCATTCCCATTTACCATCAAGATATGGGTATCTTTGAGTGATATATCGCTTAATCTCTTCCCCATTATTCAACCAATTCACAACCAATTGAATATCCTGATAAAATGGCTTACCGCCCTTAGCAAAAGGCACCCACTTCTTATGATGCGTCTCCTCCCTGCTTGTTGCTATGTTACCCGTATCAACCTCCCACCAGAATCGTGTGAATCTCGAATCGTCTGCGGTTGCCAACCCCTGTTTAACATCAGCAATCTTCGGCGCTTCTTTTTGCCCGACAACGTCTCTATCCAGCGGCGGATATTTCTGGAATAGCTCCCGTAAGGATTTGGGAGCCCAGTATGCGTAAGGTGAGCCCGGTATCTCCGCCAGCTCGCCTAATTTTACCGTGTATACGTGTTTTGGCATTATCTCCACCTCTTCCATCCCTCCTCGTGCTCCACCTTCTCAGCACTCAGCGTATTAGCTTATACCATATATTTATACTTATATGATAGATTAGATAATAGTGCTGATAGATAATCAAAAGAAAAATGAAGAGAAAAGTATTAAAAAACAAGCCGCTTCTGGAAGCTATATTTGAATTACGGTGGAATCTTCAAGAGCCCGCACCGGGAATGAGGATAGACCCCCATTATAAACTGCTCATCGGTAGGATATATGATAGGGTAAAGGATGAATATCCCTTTCATGAGCCATTGCCAACTGCAACTATACCAGATGAAATCGCAGGGTATGTGGTTCAGCACAGATTCAGAAAAGACAGGGATAAATGGCCTCTCATTCAAATAGGACCCGGGATTATCACCTTAAACGATACAGAGGGATACGTATGGGAAGATTTTGAAACAAGAATTGTTAGTCTCATAAACACTCTTTTTGAGGCGTATCCGACTGCGGAAAATAATTTGAAAGTCAACGGGTTGTTATTACGCTATATTGATGCTATTGATTTTGATTTTGAAAATGACAATATCTTCGGTTTTTTGAAAGGACAATTAAAGACAAATATACAGCTTCATCAGGAACTATTTGAAAGCACAAGTGTTGGCACACAACCTTTAAATCTTGATTTGAGATTTTCTTTTCCCTCTACGAAGCCTAAAGGAGCAGTTCATCTGAGATTCATCCGTGGTAAAAAGAAGGAATCGGATGCTTTAATATGGGAAACGGCAGTCCAATCAGTTGCAGAAGATACACCTGAAGCCATAGAAGGAATTGCTGCATGGATAAAAGATGCGCATAACTTAACTGACGATTGGTTTTTTAAGTTAATAGAAGGAGAACTGGAAAGGAGGTTTGAATGATGCCATACGAGCCAATGTCTCGGGACACAGAAATCGTAAAATATCCCGTTCAAACTGCATTTACGGGAAGTTCAATATTAGAAGAGGGAAAACTTAATGAGACACTGGAAGATTGGTTATTTTCGCTTCCAACGCGTCAAAAGTTATTTAAACCACCTGTCTCTCCGGAGTTATCATCGGAATTTCGAGATACATCCTCTGTATATCGAATTTTTGGGCTCGGAAGAGAGTATACTGAAGAAACATACAAAAAAGAGGTAAAAAGGGTCGAATTATTAAAACAGATGTCAGGATTGATTGATAAATTAATTAGTGAAGAGGACATCTTCAAAAGAATAGACAAAAACAAACTTTTTAAGTCTTTATCTGCTATGCTGGACAAATTACCGCTTGAACAAATCTCGATTCCCGAAGAGGAGCTTACCAGGCGAATAAGAAAAATTATGGCTTTGGAAGTAATGTCAGGGTTATTGGACGACCTAACTCCGGAACAGCTTGAAGCCTTTGAAACATCGGTAAAACGAAGACCCCTTTTCAAATGAGATACATAATTGATACTAATATTATCACAGCCATCATGAAGAACAACGAAAAGGTAAAAATGCGAGCCCAGGAAGCTATTTTAACGGGAGATGATGTTTTTATAAATGGGATTAGTTATTATGAGATTAAACGCGGACTTTTGGCTAAGGATGCCAGAAAACAATTACTATTTTTTGATAAGCTGTGCAAAGAATACGGGTTGATATTATTGGATAACCAATCTATTTTTGACAGGGCTGCAGAAATCTACGCAGAATTACAGCAGAAAGGAGAACTTATTGAAGATGCTGATATCTTGATAGCTTCGATAGCAGACACGCGCAACTTCACTCTTGTCTCAGATGATAGCGACTTTGATAAAATTCAAGGTCTAAGAGTTGAGAATTGGTTGAGATAACGTGGAAGGCAGAACCTTTTCAAACACAATCCTCTTCTCATCCCACGCGTAATCCGTGAGTTTAAAGAACGTAACCGGATGCTCTTCCCACTTCACGCCGTCTCCTTCATACCTCTTCCGCAGCGTGAATGCCGCATACCTCGCCGTCGCTCCATCGAGCACATTGAACCCCAAATCAAGAATGAGTTCTGGCAATGCATCATCACGCAAAATCTCCTCCCTTAACTTCTGATGCGACTTCAAAAACATAAAAGTCCTACCCGTAAGAGCGCCTACATAACCTCCGGACTTGCATAAGTCAATCGCCTGCTCTATAAAAGCCGTGTAATAATCACGGTGTGTTCTTTTATAGCGTTCCTTTACATACTCCTTGCATTTCGCTGGCATCGCTCCATACGGTGGGTTCATCAATACCACGTCATAATAATTGGTAAGCACATCCACAAGACCTGTCGCCTTCTTGGCATCAAATCCGAAAAGCATGGTGCCCATATCCTTCGATTCCGCCGCTTCTTTGATGAACACCTTTATTTTACCCACTATCTCCTCCACCGTGTCCTCTTTCGGTATCGCTTTGGGGAAGAAAGTCGCTAATGTGTGCTGTGCAAAAGAAGCTTTTGTCCATCCTTTTCTCCTTGATTCGAATAGTTTCTCGAAAGGTTGCCTTATTCTTAACAATGAGCCTATTTCAAAAGCGTTCTCGCAAGCCCTTAGTATCTCTTCCACTATACCTCTGATTTTCCTGTCATATTCAAACTGAGAAAGGAATTTTTTTCTCATCTCGCCATCCACGAAGTGTATGTCTGCGCACACGATGTTCATCCTCCTGAGTTCGAACTCTTCCGCACCCTCTTCTTTCTCCTTCTCGAACGCAGTTCTTGCCTTTAAATACAGTGCCATTGCCGCTATCTGCGTCGCTCTCAAATCTATATCTACCCCATAAAGGTTTCTCTCAACTATTAATGCCGGTATTTTCCACGCCGGGATTTCTGGATGCTCCTCCTTCCACATCTCCATGAGCAGGTCAAAGGCACCAAGCAAGAAATGCCCACTCCCACACGCAGGGTCAAGAACCTTGATATTCTCTACCTTTACTTCGCCGCACGGCTTTAGCTCATTTTCTCTCGGCACAAGATAATCCAATTCCAGCTTTGTATCTGGCTTCGTATCCAGCCACAATTTCCCAAGCGTGTTCTGAACGAGGAACTTCACTATCCAGTCAACGGTGTATTGTTGATTAAGAGCTGGAACTTCGTCTGGTTGAGGACTTCCCCGCATCCTCTTCCTTATCTCCTCGCGCTCTTTCGTGTTGAAATACTGGTATGCCCATCCAATGGTTTCAAATTGTCGCAGAATATCTTCCGGTAGTTCTGAGATAATCTTCCTCACCCCTCGGTATGCCACGAGCGAAGGTTGAAGAATTGCATAGGGGTCATTCGGGTCAAATAAATAGGGAATGTATTTTCCTATATCTTCATAAGCTTCCTTTAGCGCTCTTAAAGCCAGCTCTTCTGGATTCGATATAAGTTCCGGGTGCATATCAAGCAAATCTCTCTCACGCCCCGACCTCTCTCCATATTCTGTTCTCGTTATAACCGTCTCTTTCATCAATCCGTGAACTTCTGAAATCCTTAATGCAAGTATCCTGTTGAGAAATGTGAACGCCGCATACTTCACATACCTTCTTCTTGCTTTATCATAATCTTCACTTTCCCTCTTCAATGCTACTTCCAGCTTTCTCCGCACAGCTTGTTTCTCCTCTGTAATTCTTTCTATTGCCCTCTCTGGCATCAGCCCATAAGTCCGGAGCAATCTGTCAAACTCGTCTTCCAGTAATTTCCTGCTCCTCAGAACAACACCCTCTATTTTTCGTCTCTGCTCCTTTGAAAGCATCACTTAACCCCTGGCTTAATCTTTATCTTAACCTCAAATATGCCTTTATACTTCGAAAAGTACTCCCTAATCTTCTTTATAATTCCTTCTATCTCCTCACTCCTTAACTCTTCTTCAATCTCGAGCGGTTCAGGAGGTTTTATCTCACCCGGTATAAGCTTATCAAGCTCTACCAGCACCTTTTGTCTCAATCGCCTTACAAAATCCTCATGCATATCAGTGAAATGCCTCTTGCAGTTTTTACAGTATAATGCACCTGGCTCAAAGACCAAATTTTCACACTGATGTTTCTTTAATTCCTCTTCCTTATCCCTTGCCTCTACCGGCTTTAATTCAAAAGCTTTATGGTTTTCCACCACCTCCAAAGCATCTATAATCCACTTATTAAACTCTTCATGCCGCTCTTCGTATTTTCTGCTGAATGCGTCCAGCAAACTATTATAATCGCCCTCTAATTCGTTTATTCTATCTATAATCGCTTCCGACAGGATTGTCTTTCTGATGTCCTCAAGTTTTTCGCTAAAATCACCAAGAGCATTCCCTACAACTGGATTTTCAATAAATCTCTTTATCTCGCGGTATTTTTCAAAATTAAACTCCTTTATACTTTTAACTGTATTAAAACTTCTTCTCAAATCCTCTTCTTTCTCTAAAAACACCCTTAACTTCGCATTCGGCTCATCTGTCTTTATAACTTCCTCGATTGCTTTGATAAAACCTCCAATCTCATCTCTTATTCTCTCTGGCAACTCGTTATCAATAGCCCTTGTCTGGGATTGTTTCGCATCGCTCCACCACACCTCCGCTACATCCCTCACCTTTTCCGCTGTCTTCTCGAAGGTATCGTCACTTCTCACCCCGAAAATCGACGATAGCAGCTCTCTTGCTTTCCTCCAATCTACCTCAGGAAGCACATCAAAACTCGCCCTGTTAAATTGTGTGCTTTTCACAAAGACATCGTTGAGTTCTGGAGTTGCTGAGTAATATTCCTTGTTGTTCCACATAACCGAAATTTTACCGGCTTTGAATAAACTCGCCACCGCAAGTCGCACCACTCTCGTGTCCCAGCCATAGGGTGGGTCATCGAAATCCCCTATCAAATCTTTCCCTGTCCTCGGGAGACCACAGCTCCTCCGGTACTCTATACGCTTCAAAACCGTTGACGGCACTTTAGCACTCACATTTATTGTATTGTTCACCACGATACCCAAATCACGATATACTTCTGCAATCTTTACTCCCGGTTTCCACTTAAGCACCTCCGCGCATTCCTCATCCCTTTTGGGTCTCGCATCCACAAATTCAGAATAAACTTCTTCTGCAATCGGCTCTAATCGCTCCTCAAGTGTCTTCTCAAAAGAATCAAGGGGCGCACTCTTCACCCCACTCACATATATCACGCCCTTTTGAAAAACATTTTCAATCTTCCTCGAAATGTCGCTTTTGTTCCCTATATATTCCTCACCAAGAATTTTTATGTATTGTCGCTGTTCCTCTGTCAGTGTCAGTGTCCTGAATTGGTCTTCCGTTTTTTTAAGTGCTATCGTTCTCTCCACAAGGCGGTCAAATTCGGAATCTTGAGCTGACAGCCAGTAAACTATATTCGCGCTATCTGAACTCTCTCTCAATATTTCTTCCTCTTTCTTATCAGAAAAAGAAGTGTAAATAACCACTTTAAGGTTCCCTTCTGTTATTTCCTCACCGTCAATCGTGAATTCCACATCAAACGGTCTTCTGGATTTGCCATGCCGATACTCAAATTTCTTCAATTTCTCTTTAAGCTCTTCCTTTAAAAATTTCCTCTTTTCCGCTACTCTTGGTAAATTTTTCCTTATCTCATCCTCCAAATAATGCTCATCGTATGTCAGCAGCCTGTAAGCCCCGTTTTCCTCAATTACCCACCCATTTGCTCTTAACTCATCCAAACATTTCTTGACTGCTTCTCTATTCCTATTTTTATTCGCGCTGACATCAGGGAAAAGAACTGCTGAAAGGTTATCCAAAGAACATGGCACCTTCTCCTCGACGTTCTGAAGCAGAAATAGAGCCTTTGCCACTGAAGAAACTTTCACTCCTTCTATTTCTCCAAGTTCCGCAATATCCTTTTCTATTATTGTATGATAATCCGACCTTATGAACCTCAAATCAGAACTTATAGCATCATAAAGAATATCAAAAGTTACAAAAACTCCAGGCTCCTTCTCTGCAAAACAATCAATGTCGCCCTCACCTCTTAATATCGCATGCACGATCTTCAGCATCGAACGTTCTCTCGCACTGAACCTCCTCGCATCATCCAAAGTTCTCACAAGCGCCCTCGAGACATCTTGCAAAAGACGAATTGAATACGGCAAAAAGGGATAAAACCTCACGAAATCCTCTTCATTTATATCGCCTGGCAATTTTGCCGATTTTAAACTCAAAGCATCTGAAATCACTCCCGCTTTATTCTGATAAAATTCTCTTAATATCTCTATCGCCTCAACCTTCTTTTTAAGCATCCTCTCAGATACAACTTCCTCAACACCCGCAGGCGTTAATGAAAAATGTCTGAATCTGTCTCTTAACCACTCCAGCTTCTGCCTCTCCATAGCAAAGCGGTCAACCATTTCTGGCAAGGCTTCTTGCGATGTCGCAATCAGCCAGACCTTCCCTCCTCCTTCTTTTACTACCTGTTCCGCCAATGCGTTCAGGTCGGTAAGCCTTTCTGTGCTATCCCCCACATACAACCCCGCCTCGTCAAGTAAAACGACAATCCGTCCTTTACTCTCGTCAATCTCTTCAGCATATCGCCTTAACTCTTTAAGTATATCTGAGGGTCTAATCTCTTCTCTCTTGCTCTCTTCAATAGCCCTCCCGGCATCTTCCTCATTTGAATACAGCGGCAAAAATTTGGGAATAGCTTTTTTAAGAATCGCTTCAGCGTGTAGTTTCCTCTTCTCTTCCCAATCACCCGCAAACTCTTCCCTCACCCATTCCTTGAACGCTTCATATTTACCCTCTCTCCAGAGCTCCTCCTCCCACAGCGACACCCAAATTTTATCAGAGAAGCCTTTCTCCTCCTTTAAACTCCTGTAAATCAGTCTGCTCAAGGTGGGGTCAACAGTGGGGTCATAATCGAGCAAATACAGGAATAATACCTTTGTTCTGAATTCCTTCGATATTAACGGTGCTAAATTTTGCAATCCCAATTTGGCTGAAATATAAGGCGTTGATTGAATTGTTCTTCCATCAGGTGTCGGCAATTCATGGTTCTCAAGTAAATAACCCAGAACCTTTAGAAAATGGCTTTTCCCTGACCCAAAAAATCCGGACAGCCACACACATACCTCTTCTGTATAACCTCTTCTGGTCTCGATAAAACCCTCAATAATCCTCCTGAAGCTCTTCTTTATCTCCTCAGTCGGGACATACTCCTCTAATTCCACCCGCACAATTTCAGGTGTGTGCACAGTTACTTTTACCACGCTCTCAATTTCCCTATCCGGTTCCTTCTCAAACAAATCCCGTAACTTCACCATACCGGTCACCTCCAGTATATTATCTCACCCCTATAATATCCGCCCAATTTAAAAGATGAGTCATTGAGCATTTCCCCTATGGTGTTCGCGGGATAAGCGATAATAACCACACACTTCACCTTGTTTTCCAGTTTCGCCCTGATTGAAGAGGTTCTTACGAAAGGATACAGAGCCCCGGTGCGTATTAAAACAGCAACAGAATCCCTGCTCTTATTTGTCAACTTTCTGCCAAGAACTTCAGCAATTTGCTCGGGTAAATACCTTGATAAATCCTCTTTCAACTCTTCCCTGCTCTTACTTCTCTCAAATTTGACTACCACACTTTCATCGCTCTCTCCCGCAACGCCAAGTTCTATCAAAGCCGCCTTAAGGATCTTCTCCATAGAAATTACTTCTGAGGACATACCTTTTGCTACGAATCTTTCAGAAAGATGCTTAAATTCCTTTATTGCATTTCTCTCCTCTTCCGGAGGATAGCATACCGTGAAAAATGGTATGCCATCAAGGGGTCTGAAAGTGCCTTCAATCGTCCCTACAACCCTTTCTTCAACTTCTCCGATAACCTCATTCCAGCCCATGTTCTAACCACCCTCCCAGATTATATCTCGGCTGGAAGGTTATAATTCCCGCAGCTTCCTCAAAATACCACCAATCTTTTTTGTTTCCATAATATGTCCGTTCAAGGACTTCTTCCACGCTCATAAGGTAAAATCTCCATAAGATATAAGCCATGATTCTTTGGAATGGTAAGCCATTATCTGCGAGCCAGAGGGCAAAGAATGCAAATGTCTCTGGCAATACATACATCTTCTTTAGTTTATTTGCAGGGTATTTTTCAAGCATTCCGAAAGTTCTGAGAAATGTAAGAAATCTAGTAGCCCACTTCTTCTTCGAGTTTTCAGACCACGCCGCTATATTTTTGTGCCCCTTTCCAAGCTCTTTAAGAAAATCAACAACATCAGCATTATTTATTGTGAGCCTCTCCCCTTTCTCCATGCTCTTGATAACCAGTTCGTCATAAGTTGTTCTCAGCAGGTCATCAGAAAACAAATAGTAGGGAAATAGTATCTGCCTCTTTGATTCCTCTGGCAAATCCGAATCTATTGCAAGAAAGAGGATTTTTACGGGTGGAAGCCCCTTATCAGCATCGTTCAGAAATCTTTTCTTGAAAGCCCTTAAAATGTTGTCTATTCTGCTGTCAGAGTTCTTCCCCAGGTAGTTCTCGGCAAATACTTTCGTTCTTAATTTTCTATAATCGCCAGCGTCTTTAGAGAGTTCAATAAGTTTGAGCATTTCATAAAGCGATACTCCCTCGCTCGTAAGCCCACTCTCATATTTTATCAATCTAACCCCTCCAGAGCATTTACGAGACATTCCCTTGGGTCAGAATAAAAAGACAGTTCCAACCCCTGGAGTATTTCAGGAGGAAGAAGAGCTATTTCCTTTGAATTTTCAACGGGAACGATAATCCTCCTTGCTCCATTCTCCCTTGCAAGATGCACACACTCCGCAAAGTCCTGAACAGGAAGCACGCCTCCCTGAATCGTAATCTCACCAAGCACCACTGTGCCCGCCTTTGCAGGAATATTCATCAATGCTGAGTATAGAGCGACAAAGAAAGCAGATGCTGTCTGACTTCCCTCCTTCGCCTGCATGATATTCACGACCTGAAAATGAACATCGTAATCCTCCAGGGATTTATCTACTGCGAACTTTGTGATATTGCTCTTCAGATAATCGTATGATGTTCTAACTGCTTCCCTCATAGCTCGTCCCACTGCCCCGGTTACGGTGTAATTCCCATTTCCTTTCATCCTCGCAACCTCTATTCTGAAGATGGCGTACCCCCCACTCTCAACATCCAATCCCGCAGTGTAAACAGTCCCGGGCGGGAGGGGGTCAGGTGAGATTAGCGTGGAAGCTCTATGTTCAGGTAAAGGAACAATAGACTCCCTGCCATTGAACTTGTCAACGTAAGAGAGTGCAGTATTCCAGTATTCCACACCGCCCATACGTTTTAGCTGCTCCTTCACTCTCCTTCTCAACTCCAATGCAAGCTTCAAGTAATATTCTACGTCCTCTTTTGCGAAGTCGCCATCTGGATGTAGCAGTTTTATGAACCCTGACACAGTTTTTCTAACTGCTTTCTCGTCCCTTTTGTTCAAAGATGCTCCAAGCTCGAAGTAGTGGTCTATTGCATCTCCAAAGCTCAGCTTCCGTAATTCTTTAAATGCCTCTGCTAAATAATCCACAACTAAACCGTAATGGGTTGTAAGCAAATCGCTTTTCATCTTAGGAAATTCCCACCCAGGCAAGTATGCATGAAACCTGTCGAGAAAAGCCAAATCCTGCAGCTCATGAGGAAATGAAATAAAAAGGTGTGATGTCCTCAAAGCTGTTTCAATACTCACATTTATATTTCCCACGAACACAAGAGATGCGGGGGCTGTAATTTCTTCCCTTCCTCTACTAAAACTACCCGACTCCATATAGTCCTTGAGTATATTTATTGCCTGAGAGGTTGCAAGGCGTGTTAAACCCGCAACTTCATCGAAAGCAACAGTGTCCCATAAGCCAACCAATCCAATTTTACCCCTGCCTGCAAGAGAAACAAACAAGCTGGCGACTGTCACATCTCCACCGGAAATTAAAATGGTGTAAGGGGACAATTCACGGTAGACATAACTTTTTCCAGTTCCTCGGGGACCCAACTCAACTAAATTATAATTGTTCTCGACAAAAGGAATCAATCTTGCGAGATATAGCATTTTCAACCTGTTAGACACAGCTGTAGGCTCCAGTCCCGTGCTTCTCAGAACTAAATCGAGCCATTCATCTCTCGTAAAATCACTCCGGCATTCGTTAATTTCATTCAGCACATTACCAGAAGCAAGTTGAACCGGTTTTATGTCTGCAACAACAAAGGGTCGTAGCTCTTTTTTATGATATAGCGTTTGGTCATAGCAAAGGTCAATTATTGCCCAAATACCACCAGCGAGGAGTTTTTCGTATTTGTAAATGATGTCCTCGTCAATATTAACTCTATCAATTTGAAGATTTACGAGACTTGCCCAGTATTTGTCTTCGGTTTCTACTAATCTCACTTTGATTTTATCAATGACTTGATGATTTCCAAGCTCTCGCACTTTGGCTTTAAATAATTCGCTATGGTCCGGTCTAACATAATGCTCGCTTAAAATTCTTTTTACTTCCTGTAAGCCGGCTTCAACAACCTCTTCATCAGAAGAGGAGCAATATTTGCCAAGGAGGTATTCCAATACGTATGCAGGGACGTTAACTTGCCCTTTAAGAGAGTTTACGAGGTCTTTTTTTACAATCCTCCCTTCAAAGTTCTTGACAGCCTTTTCGTCCAGGGTGTCAATGTTCATTTTGCATTTATTTCTATTACCGCATTAATAATAAATAATATACTCTGAAACTTAGGTTAGTTAGTATGGAATAGTATAGAAATGGGAACGGGAATAGATTATGATAAGGTGGGTTTGAAAGCCGGGCTGGAGATACACCAGCAACTGGATACACGAACGAAGTTATTCTGTAAATGCCCCACCACGCTCTCAGAGACAATAAAGATTCCACATACTCGTTTATACGGTATTTAAGGGCTTCTAAGAGCGAGATGGGGGAAGTGGACAGAGCGGCACGAGAAGAGGAGAGCTACAGTCGCACATTTCTATACAAAGCCTATGATGAAAAGGGAGAGAGGGCGGTGGGACCGTTGATGGGTATTGTCATGGCTAAGTATCGTGGTAAGGTGGATGGTAAAGAGATAAACAGGCTATTGAAGACGAAGGTGGAGCAGATTCCCAAGGGTGAGTCTGATAAATAATCAGTAAACATTAAATAAACTTAAAGAGTAATAGTAATAGCGAGGTAGCGAGGTGATAAGAGATGGGAAAGAAGACCTTTATAGTGATGTTTGTTCTGCTCGTTGCTTCTATCGTATCAAATGCATATCTCGTGGTTAAGCTTAACCAGCAGCAGGTGAACCCTACAGAGCTTAGAGAGCATGTGAACCGCCTTGAAGCGGCGAATGCATGGTTGGTTAAGGAGCTTTACCAGACAAATCTCTCGTTGCAGCAGG
>Ga0190352_1000256_pt1 | contig 13443 bp, 5 predicted proteins | sample 4872131011_MG_FD_161682 | JGI IMG/M metagenome (GOLD analysis project Ga0190352, IMG submission 161682) | Hydrothermal vent microbial mat bacterial communities from Southern Trench, Guaymas Basin, Mexico - 4872-13-10-11_MG | ecosystem: Environmental > Aquatic > Marine > Hydrothermal vents >...
GCCCTACATTACTCCCTAATACTAAATTAAAATCTTGCCGTTTTCCACACTCTCAACTTTCACTGGGGGGATTTTAACTTCTTGTAACATTTTAAAATAACACATTAAGATATTATTAACAAAGCACACCAAAATGTCAAATCCCTGAGTTGTAATGTCCTGTTTTATTTAATCCTTACCAGGAAACCTAAACTATCACAAGAACACCTTTTTATAGCAATCCCAAATGCATCTCCAATGAGGCAATTCAACTGCTTTTTCGGTATCCGAACTATACTGTATAATTAATCCTATGAAATACATCGGCTTAGATTTTGGTTCAGTGTTTTTTAAAGGAGTAGTTATAGGTGAAAATGGTATCGAGCTTCATGTTTATGAAAAAGACGCAGGGGCAAGGGAATCGGTTGTATCCTTTCTGGAGCGGGTAAAAGACCAGTATCCTGGTGAGAAATTCAAAACGGGTATTTGTGGTCTCCCGGAGGATTTATCCATAAGGGATATCCAGGGAGCAAATGAAATAATTGCTCTCTCCCAAGGGGTTGTTTACCTCAACCCGGAAGCAAAAAGCATAATCGAAATTGGGGCTCAGACTTCAAAGTTTGTGCTTTTAGATAATGGAGCTGTATCAGAATTCTATACAAATGAACTCTGCGCCGCAGGAACCGGCTCTTTTATAGAACAACAGGCTGGAAGGTTGAAGCTTAGCCTCGAAGAACTTACAGAACTGACCCTCAAAGCTGAGAAGGCCGCAAAAATAGCAGGCAGATGCTCTGTCTTTGCAAAAACTGACATGATTCATCTGCAGCAGAAGGGAACCCCAACAGAAGAAATTGCATATGGCCTTTGCGTTGCAATAGCCAGAAACTCCTTCGTAAGTCTTCTCAAGGGAAGGGAAGTGTCTTACCCTCTGGTAATAGCCGGGGGATGTGCAAGGAATGCCGGAATAATACGTGCTTTCAGAGAAATCCTGAACCATAAAGAGGATAAAATTATTCCCTCGGGACTGCCGGGGCTTGAAGTTGCCATTGGGGCAGCCTTAATTTCCGCAAAAAGTAATGTTCTTCCCCTTTCCGTGGATGATATAAAACATAATGTTATTGAAGCCATAGGAAAATCAAAAAGTCAGTCATTTAGTTATAGAAAAAGATTGACAAAAAGCATAAGGGAAAGAAAAACAGAGCCTCAAACCGTTTTTCATGAGGAAAAAGAAGGATACATTGGAATTGATGTAGGTTCTGTTAGCACTGATTTTGCAGTTATAGATAAGGGGGAGAATGTTATCTCCGCAGTTTATTTGGCAACCAGAGGGAAGCCTGTGGAAGTTATACTTGAAGGACTTTCTATTCTGAAAAAAAGATTCAGAGGAGGACTGAAAGTTCTTGGTTGCGGCGTTACCGGCAGCGGTCGCTATCTTGCGCAAAAGCTCGTTGGTGCTGATGTAGTCAAAAATGAAATAACCTGTCAGATTCTCGGTGCAAAAAAGTATTTTGAGGATGTGGATACAATCTTCGAAATCGGGGGACAGGACTCAAAATATGTTTACTTAAAGGATGGGGGAATGGAAGATTTCACAATGAATAAAATCTGCGCCGCAGGGACAGGCTCCTTTTTAGAGGAACAATCGGCACAGATGGGAATAAACATTTTTAAAGATTTTGCAGAACTTGCCTTCAGATCCGAAAAACCTCTCCATTTGAGTTCAAGATGCACTGTTTTCATGGAGTCAGAGGTTGCAAAGGCTCTAAAAAGTGGTCTTGCAAATGAGGATATATGCGCCGGTCTTGCTTATGCTATTGCTGAAAATTATCTGGAAAAAGTCGTTGAAAATAGAAAAATTGGCGAGAAAATCGTCTTTCAGGGAGGGGTGGCTTCCAACAATGCAGTGGTTTCTGCCTTTGAATCCATTCTTGATAAAAAGATAAATGTCCACCCCTATAATAGAATTTCAGGAGCCATAGGAGCTGCTATTGCAGCTAAATTGTATAAGAAAGAGGGATCTTCATCCTTCAAAGGTTTTGACATAAAGGTTGAAAAGGAAATAAGGACCTTTGAATGTAAAGCTTGCCCCAATTACTGTGAAGTCAGTATGGTAAAGATAGAGGGTGAAAAAGTATTTTTCGGGGATGCATGTGAGAGGTTTTCCAGTAAAAAGGCCCATAAAATTCAGGAATTACCACCCAATCTTGCAGAAGAGTATATTAATTACTGTGAAAATTATTTCAAAGAAGAAAATGGCACAAAAGGAAAGATAGGTATCCCCAGGGCATCTACCCTTATAGGGTATTTACCTTTCTGGGCAATATTCTTTAAAGAACTGGGATTCCAGCCTGTGCTTTCAGACTATTCAAGTGAAGCAATCCTTTTAAAGGGTGTAAAGAACCTCCCTGTAGGAGCATGCCTACCCATAAAACTCACTGCGGGCCATGTGGTATCGCTTCTTGAAAAAGGTGTCGATTATGTTTTTATTCCTGCGGTTATCACTTTGCCTGGCGACAGCGTTGAAAGGTCCTTTGGTTGTCCCTATACCCAATCAGTTCCCTTCATGATTAAGTTGAGCCCTGAGAATTTCATCGCCCCCGTAATTTCCCTTGCTGAAGGAAAGAAAAGTTTTGTGAAAAGGTTTGAAAAGTATATGCCCATTCTTGATATAAACAAGAAAGAAATAGAACTTGCGTATGAAAGGGCTTTTGATGAACAAAAATCTTTTGAAAGGAAGCTTAAAGAAATAGGCAGGGAATTATTCTTTTCCACAAAATATCCTAAATTCGCAATACTTGGAAGGCCTTACAATCTTTTCGACTTTTATCTAAATCTAAACCTTTTCTCTCATTTGCGAAAACTACCCTCCACAGCCATCCCTATAAATTATCTTCCCGTTGATTTTGAGAAAGAAGGCTCTGAACTTCCTTGGAAATTTTCTGCTGATATAGTAAAGGCTACAAAAAAACTCACTGAATATGAAGATGTCTATCCAATAATTGTTTCCAATTTTGGATGTGGTCCTGATGCCTTTGCAGCAAAATATCTCGATGAGGTATTAAAGAATAAACCTTATCTTTTCCTTGAGTTTGATGAACACCGAGGTGAAGCCGGTCTTATAACAAGGCTTGAAGCCTTTATGGATAGGATAGAATCAAAAAGAAAAACCCATAGAAAATCCATATATTTTGTTCACAAAAAAGAAGAGAAAATTAACTATACAGAACTAAAAGAGAAGAAAATTTACATGCCCTATTTCGCAGACCATGTTTATGCCTTCAGTGGTGCATTGAAGTTTATGGGATATAATGTAGAAGTCCTTCCACTGCCGGATGAGGAAACGAGTAAGCTGGGCGAAGCAGCTGCCTCTGGCAAAGAATGTCATGCCTATGCTGAAATACTGGGAGACTTAGTAAAACTATCAAAAATGGAGAAAGAGGATGTAATATTCCTCTTTCCGGGCACAAAAATGCCATGCCTTTTAAATCAGTATGGAAATGGTATGAATATATTTCTAAAGACGCAGGGAATCAAAAATATAAAAGTGTTCACTCCTCTATCAGAAGATTTCATGGCAATGTTAAATATGGAAGCTTTAGAGAGGTTTTACAAGGGTGTCCTCTCCATAGACCTGATGGTTAAAGCTTCTTGCCAAGTGAGACCCTATGAAATAGAGAAAGGAATAACAGACAGAATACACGAAGAAAATCTCCTGGAGATGGAAAGGGCTATTCAGGGAGGAGATATAGTTATTACCCTGAGCAAAGCTCTTGAGAGATTGAACAAAATTAAAAGAGAGGTTTCAGAGAGGAGGCCTGTGGTGGGTATTGCAGGTGATATTTATACAAGAATAAATCCCAATGCTAACAATGACCTTTTCCACTATCTTGAGCAAAAGGGACTTGAGGTCTGGCCCTCGCCATTTGAAATAGATATCCTCGATTTTGGACTTTTTAAATCTTTTGAGGAAAATCTTTCCAGACGCAATCTTCCAGGTATTCTTGAATCAGGTGGAATTTTAATTAAAAGGGCAGTTGAATTATGGAAAATAAGAAGAGCAATCTCTGGTAAAATAGAAAGGTTCAAAGAACCTGGCTACCGTGAAGTGCTGGAGCTTGCATCCCCCTATATCTGGAATGAAAGGAATGAACTTCTTCTTCTGAACATAGCGAAAATCGTTGACTTTGCGAAAAATGGAGTTGATGGAGTGATAAATGCTATTTGCTTCAACTGTATGGAAGGAAATGCTTCTGCAGCTATTATTGAAAAAATAAAAAAGGACTACAGGGGGCTTCCCATTATCACTCTTGTCTATTCAGGTGGTAAACACCCCACTTTAAAAACCACATTAAATGCCTTCATAGAACAGGTAAAAACAAGGAACAGGACTTCAGGGTATATGGCTTCATCTTCGGCCTCACTTAAAATCCCCCTTTTGAGCAAACTTCATATATCTTCAAGTCATTTCAAGTAACTTAAAAAGGAGGAATCATATGCACAATACAAAAAAGCATTCAATATATTCCTGGATTGAAGAGTATTGGCCAATTTCAACACCTTTCCTTGCTCTATATCTAATCATCGTATTGATTCTATTTCTCCTCCGTCAAAATTTTGCACTTTTTCTTATATGGATACAGACACCTGTTTATTTCTTGCACCAGTTTGAAGAATATATTTGTCCCGGCGGATTTGTGGAATACTTTAATAAAAGGGTTCTGGGTTCAAATAGAAAGCACTGGCCACTCACAAAGAGAGACGCCTTTTGGATCAATGTTCCTATAATCTTCATAGGATTTCCACTTTCAGCAATTCTTTCTGGCGAGATAAATATTTCAATTGGAATATGGACTGCATATTTCTCTTTTATCAATGCATTTTCACATCTTATAATGTCCCTCCGAACCGGGTATAATCCAGGCCTTATAGTAAGTATATTACTCAATATACCCGTGGCTTTGTACACAATTTACTATTTTGCAGCCAATAAGTTAATACATTTAACCTCACATATTATCGGGGCTCTAATTGCTATAGCAATTCAAGGTCTATTGATGGTATATGGATTGAAATTTTTAAAAACAAAGTGAAAGATTTTTCAAATTAGCGAATTGCCTCATTAAAAATTTACATGAAATGCATTACCTCCTTCGTCCTGTGTATCACAGGGGCTCCATGCAATTTCACACATCCCCCTTGCTCTCTCCAGTATCTCCTGCCTCGACATTGTCCTCCAGGTTTCTCCATCCCACACCAATAGAAAAAGGATGAAGAATTTCATACAACTACTCCTTCTCTGGCTCGTATATCTTCAAGAACACCTTTCCGGTCATCGTTCTTATGTCAAAATCTCCATCAACTACGTAAATTCTACCCTTTTTATCCACAAATGGTGGACAACGAGAGAAATCATAAGGAGGAACAAATAGCAAACTATCTATAGTACCTTTACCCCTTTTTTTACGCGAATAACGAAGGGCTTTGTGTGGGATAAATATATCATGTCGTTACCTTCTACCCTTAAAATCCCAAGGATAGAAAGCTCCTCAACGTTCCATTTCTCCTTTAAATCTCGTAATAGGGAGTCTACCGAGCAAAGGGATAAAACGCCATCCTTTATTGAAGCAATGGCATCTTCGTCGCTTCCGAAAATATGGCCATAAATATGAACGTCCCCATTTATTGTAAAAATATAACTTGGCCAAGTATATGGATGAAATTCATAACCATTACTTATTTTTTTCCCACTAAGCCAGTATAAGTTTACAACCCGTAAGGAATCATCATCAACCTTTAACACCTCTATAAAGTCAGGGTCTACTACATATATGTTATCCTCATCATCTATTGAAATTGCAGTATATGCTAAACGTCGACCCTTAGGGGGCTTCAATATCTTTACTATCTTCCCATCTCTTATTACCTTAAAATCCCCGCTCACTGGATCACTTACTATTATGTTGCCCTTACTATCCACTACAATACCGTTAGGACCAAATGGCAGGTCACCTTCACCTGTCCCACCAAGCCAGTATCCAAATGCCTTTTCTTTTACTGAAGGGGCAGGTTTGGGAAGGTCTGGATGCACTGGATATAATGGGAACTCATACTGAGCCACAAGCCTGTACCCCATCATCAGGGTAAAGAGCAACTTTATCATACTACACCTCCTGTAAGTGAGAAAATTATATACATACCCAAAAAAATCAAGAAGACGAATTGCCACATTAAAAACATATAACTAAGATACGTTACCCTTCCCTATCTGAAGCAAAATAAAACGAAGGGAAGTTTAATTTGATGAGTTTAAACTACACAGGGAGTTGCTTTTCGTAATGTCAACTTAATTGTGTCACCCCCATTTTTTTCTAATTTTCTAAACATCTCCATCAAGATATCAGAATACCTGCGTCTTCTTCATAAATATTTTTCGTTCTTTAACAAATAAAGGGATTTGTCAGTGTTTTTTTAGACTGAAAATGCCCTCTTACTTTGATGTAATCTTTGAGCTCCTTAGACAATCTTTCCCCCTATTTTATTGGGGGAAAATAGCTTCTTAACAGGTTGGCAGAGAGAAGCGAATGGGATGGTTGGCTTTCTATAATGCTCGAAGCTCCATCATTCCCTTTCCTCCCACCCGCCAGTAATATATTAAGGTTTATGCAGGACCTGCAACATTGTATAATCTAAATAAAATATTGTATAATTTATTTTGTGAGGAATAAAACACGCAATAACAAAAATTCTAATGATTTTAGACAGGATAATTGGGTAAAAATTGAATTTGAACACATAACAATTGAAGATGGCCTTTCGCAAAACAGTGTAATGTCAATAATACAGGATAAAGAAGGATTTTTGTGGATAGCCACGGAGAAAGGACTGAATAGATACGATGGATACAATTTTAAAATTTACAGACATGATCCGGAAAATTCTCACAGCCTTGGATATCCCTTAATTCGCGTTTTGTATGAGGATCATCTCGGATACATATGGGCTGGAATGATGGGCGGCGGCCTTGATAAATATGACAAGAAAAGAGATGTGTTTATACATTACAAACATGATGATTCAAACCCGGATTCTATAAGTAACAATACAATAAATTCAATTTATGAAGATAAAAATGGAGTACTATGGATTGGAACCAATAATGGGCTCAACAGGTACGACAGAGTTCATGACCGATTTATTCAATATAAACATGACCCCAATGACAGAAATAGTATTTGTTCCAATAGGGTAATGTCTATTTACGGTGATCACGATGGAAATTTATGGATTGGCACAGTAAATGGACTTGATAAACTGTCCGGGAACAAATTTATCCATTATATGAATGGCAATAATGTATCGGCAGTATTCTGTGATAGAGAAGGAACGGTTTGGGTTAGCACAAGTAGAGGATTATATAGATATGACAAAGAAAACGATACTTTTGTTTCCTGTTTAGATTATGGCAAAGATCCTTCTTTAAGAGTAACCAGAAATGTTTTGCAAATTTATGAAGATGTAGATGGTAATCTCTGGTTAGCAACTGAAGGAGACGGTTTATACTGTTATAATAAAAAAACAGGAAAATTAAGTCATTACACTCATAATCCACTGGATCCAGCAAGTTTAAGCAATAATAGAGTGTATTGTATTCTGCAGGATTCTTCGGGGGTATTATGGGTGGGCACTCGCGGAGGTGGATTAAACAAATCCACCTACAAACTGCAAAAATTCAGGCACGTTAAAAATGATCCTTCGGATCCTCATAGCCTCGGACATAACAATGTATTTGCTATCCTTGAAGATAGAGAAGGATTTGTCTGGGTCGGCACATATAATGGCTTATACAAGTGGGATAGAAATAAAAACAGGTTTTATGCTTACAAACATGAGGAAGGAAACGATAATAGTCTTTCACATAATTCAGTATGGGTTCTTCTGGAAGATAAAGAGGGTAATTTATGGATTGGAACAGGTAGGGGGCTTGATAAGCTTGATAAAAAGAGAGAACACTTCACTCATTATCGCTCTGGGGCAGAGAATTCAGATGGGTTATCAGGAAATGTAGTGCTGGCCTTATATGAAGATGAAAATGGGTTTCTCTGGATAGGTACCATGAGTGGACTGGACGTATTAAATCCCGGAACAGGTAAATTTATAAAACATTATAGATATGACCCTTCGAATAAGTGCAGTCTCACTAATAATGTAGTAAATTCAATTTACAGGGACAGCAAGGGTAACATATGGATTGGAACATTTAACGGATTAAATCTGTTTGATGAAAAAAGAGAGTGTTTTATTCACTTTTTTAGCGATGAAAAAAATCCTGAGAGCTTAACAGATAGTCTTATAGATCATATATTTGAAGATAGCAAAGGAAGGCTCTGGATTGGCACTCCGAGCGGGTTAAATCTTTATGACTACAATAAATCAACTTTTAAGCATTACACTATTAAAGACGGTTTTGCTGATGATACTATTTATGGAATTTTAGAAGACAAAGAGGGATGTTTATGGCTCAGCACCAATAGAGGATTGACGAAATTCAATCCGGAGACAGAAGAAGTTGAGAACTTTGACGTATCGGACGGGCTTCAGAGTTACGAATTTAATAATAATGCCTGTTTCAAGAATAAGAGAGGAGAGATGTTTTTTGGTGGAATTAACGGTTTTAACGTGTTTTGCCCTGACCGGATAAAGAAGAACGAATTTATTCCGAATATAGTAATAGTTGATTTTAAGATATTTAACAGAAGCATTGGAGTCGGAGAGGAGATAAATGGCAGGGTAATACTGAACAAACCAATAGAATATACTGATAAAGTGATTTTAAAACATAGCGAAAATAATATTTCCATAGAATTTGCTTCCCTTTGTTTTGTCAGCCCTGAAAAAAATCAATATGCTTATATGTTAAAAGGCTTTGATAAGGATTGGATATACAGTGGAAATAAAAGGTTTGCCACATATACCAACCTTCCACCTGGTACCTATGAATTTATAGTAAAAGGGACCAACAGCGATGGAGTCTGGAATAATAAAGGCGTTTCTTTAACGATAGTAATAACACCACCATTCTGGAAAACATGGTGGTTTAATTCAATTATCGGGCTTTCGGCGCTTGGGGCAGCTCTCGGTGCCCATGCAATCCGCGTTGCTGCTTTAAGAAGGCGTTCAAAAATACTGGAAGAATTGGTTGCGAAAAAAACAAAAGAACTGGAAGAAGCCAATAAGAAACTTGAAGAATTATCTTTAACTGATCCTTTAACAGGTGTTGCCAATAGAAGGCATTTTGAGAAAGTTCTTGATCTGGAGTGGAGAAGATGTATGCGCTCAAAACAGCCTCTTTCTTTGGTAATGATAGATATTGATTATTTTAAGTTATACAACGATACTTATGGACATGTTAAAGGTGATATATGCTTAAAAAAAGTGGCAGAGGTTTTGAAAGAAAATTTAAAAAGAGCAGGTGATTTTGTGGCTCGATATGGTGGAGAGGAATTTGTTGTAATTTTACCAAATACAGATATAAGAGGTGCCTGTTTCCTGGCTGAGACTTTCAGGACAAAAGTTGAGGAAATGAAAATCCCACATGAGAAATCAAAAGTATCGAAGTATCTTACTATAAGTCTGGGTGTGGCATCTATAGTGCCTGATGAAAATTCTTCTTATGAAGAATTATTAAAAAGCGCAGATGAAGCTCTTTACAGAGCAAAACAGAAATCATGGAATTGTTGTGAATGTGTAGATTTAAATATAAGGGGTTGATACAATTAATTGTACACTATTATTCCAATTCCCAAATGAGAAAATTATAAGCTCTAACAACTGTTCACTTTCACAAATCATTACTTCTTACTACCCTTAAGATATAAAAGGTATAAAGATCCTCAATATTCCATTCTCCCTTTAAGTCTTGTTCCAAAGAGTCCACTGACAATAAGGATAAACCGCCATTTTTTATTGAAGCAATGGCATCTTAATCACCCGGGAAAATATAGCCCGAAATATAAACGTTCCCATTTATTATAAAATTATTTCAACTAGGCCAAGAATAAGGAGTAAAATGAATAAGGAGTAAAATATGAAATATAGATTTTCTCGTGAGGCAATGAATGCTATTTCATATAGATTTTCTCATGAGGCAATTAGCTCCCCTTCCCAATAAAAGGCATAGATTCAGACAACGACTCCGCCTTCATAAATCATCATCTTCTTCTTAAGGGGGTAAAATATGAAATATAGATTTTCTCATAAAGCAATCAGAAAACACATGAGTAGAGATATATGGATTTAGTTTCCACATCTTATTGCCCTTTTAAGGTTTTTCCCTTATCCTCTATTTGAGAAGCAGTACTTTCTTCTGTATTTCCTTATTCGACATCCTTACCACCACCAGATAAACACCACTGTTAAGCTCGTCATAAGGGATGGAAATCCTGTAAACTCCAGGATCATGACGACCGCTAACCAGCGTCTTCACCTCTCTTCCATCAATTCTATATAGCTTCACTTCAACCTGAGACGGAGTAGGAATAGAATACGTAAATTCTGCATTATCCTTTGAAAAGATCACAGAATTCATACTCACATCAAATTTCAACCCGCTTCCGCTTCCTTCCTTCCCGCTCTTCCCCTTTGGCAACTCATTCCCATCCTCTGTAAATAGATACCTCTTAAAATACAATGCACTATTCAACTGGTAAACAAAATTCAAATAATACTTACTCGCTGACAGATAAGTGTAGCTCAAACTCGGATAAACTTCATAATAGTCACCCGGCAAAATAGAGACAATGTCATTTCTCTTTACTACTCCATTCTCAACCATAATAGCTCGCAGTCCAAGCATATCATTAACAATATCCACATAAACCACCCACAACTTATAGTCATTCACTCCTACAATAACCGGCCATACTACCTCTGGTAATTCCAGAGTCGCAAGGTTTATCTCTCTTGACCATGCTCCATAATAATACCTCAGTTTCAACCTATCCCCATCAACCCAGGTTACATAAATACTATTACCACACCTCGCAATATAAGGTCTGGTACCAGTCCCTATCTCACCCAGATATCTCCAGTACATGTAGTAAGCAGCTGGATCACACTTATAGAAATGGATCCTGTTATCTGCAGTCTGGAATACCAGATAAGGCACTCCATACCTTTTAGCAACTCCAACATATGAAAATCCATCTAATACTTGGAAGACTATTTTACCATAATTGTAGTTACTATCCCCTATTCTAAACTTAGCACTCTTAATACGCTTACCATTGTCAGGGGCTTTTGCTGCAGTCTCAACTTCCTCCTGCCATACAATCAATACAGTATCATCAGCAAGCGATACTATAGCTGGTGGATAGACAAGATTATTGGTTTCACCATCCCTATCATCTATCTTCACAGGAGTATGCCATCCAAAGTTATCCTTGTAAGCATAGTATATATCGTCTCCTTTCTTAAACACTACAACAGGATACCCAGAAGTAGTTATTGCAAGTGCAGGATATTCACATCCGGTAAGAGTACCACTTGCAACTTCACCCAGAGACCAGTGAATTCCATCACTGGAAGTCTTATAATATACCTTACCATCCGCAACATACACAGTCCTGTGAAGACCACCATAATACCAAAGTCTCCTGGCATTCCTGGCCTTCATACTTCCCAAATCTATATTGAATGAAGGCGCATTAGTAACAAACTGTGTACTGGAAGAAGAGCTTAGATTACCCTCATCACGATAGGCATATACACTATAAGAATAATCCTCGTATTCCTTTGCAGTATTGTCTGTAAAAGTGAATGTACCACCTACATTACCTTCCACATCCTGAACAGAAAATGTCCTTGTTCTACCGTCTCTTAAACATCTCCTGGCTATCCTATATTCTGTATTATACTTCGAATTATCCTGCCATGTCAGGATCATTGATGTATAAGGTGGTGAAGTAGTAATGTGGAGTTGAGTGGGAGCAAATAAAGTTTTAGTAACACTCAAAATATTTGAAAAATCAGAATAAAACTCTTGTGCAAAGGCTCTAATCTTATACCAGTAAGTATGGCCTAACTCAATATCATTATCTGTATAACTTCTTATCCCTGTGCTATTTCCATCTGTCCAAACTGTATCTAAAATCGCAAAACTCTCCCCATCCTCAGAACGATAAATTAAAAACCCCATCTCATTGTCAGAATTATCCTGCCAGCTAAGAGTAACGCTCACCTCATTTGATTGTGCAGTTAGCTGAGTAGGAGCATCGATTTCCCGCCTGCCAAGAATTATACATCTCAATCCATAATCGTATGGATTGATAGGTGCCCATTTGTTTATAGTTTGTCCACTTGCATTTCTTCTTATGTAAAAGAAATATGTCCACATTTTTACAGAACTTGTGGAAACTTCCTTATGCAAATACTCCCTCGTATCGTTAGGATTAGCAGCTGAATAACCTCTGAAACTAAACCAGGCAAGGGGTTCTTCTGCATACGGCTCACCGAAAGTTTCGTTAACTTCCAATTTGTAAACATCACACCAATAAGTCGCTGCCGCCAAATCATACCTGGGTTCGCTAAGAAAAGCTATTCGAACATTGCTTTGAATCTGAGTCAAAATACCCTGCCTTGTGGAGATTTGATACGGAAGATTGAGAACCTGCATCGCCTTGCCAGCATTGATGCGACCATAACCAGTCGAATCATCAAACCCTTGAGGAGGTCTATCATCCGCTGTCAGCCTAATTAACCATCTTACATCCTCGTTATAGAAATTAATCCCCTGATCACGTGCTTCGGATATAATGAGACCTGCCAAACCTGATACAAAAGGAGTAGCACAAGAAGTTCCAGAGAAACCACCGTATTGGTCGTCGCGCTTAGTAGTATATGTTCTTGGATACCATCCGCCCGGAGCTACAACATCAATGTAAGACCCATAATTTGACCCCCAATAGCCAGGATAGTATGCACGCTCATCCTTAGGATTTGTTGCACCCACAGCTATCGTGGTAAAATAACCAGCTGGATAATGAGGTTCACTTGTGTTGTCATTCCCCATTGCTGCCACCACAACAATTCCAGCATTAAAGGCATTTGCAACTGCATGTTTCACAGGGTCATCCCAAGAGTACCACCACTCTTCATAACCGCCTAAGGATAGGTTTATAACATCTGCCCCGTGCTCCCTCGCCCAGTCAATTCCCTCAGCAATATCCCACTCATAAGCTGCCTCCCAGTGAAAAGGACCAATGGAATGTTCTCCCGCAACTTTTATCGGCATAATCTTTAGGTTCCACATTACTCCTGTGACTCCCCGGTTATTATCGGTCATTGCCCCAACAATCCCTGCAACAGAAGTTCCATGACCTCCCCAATCTCCGGTTAAATCATCCATTGGGTCATTATCATCCTCACCTGCATCAATTCCTTGAATTACCCTACTTCTATCCCCAGGAT
>Ga0190352_1000260_pt1 | contig 13347 bp, 9 predicted proteins | sample 4872131011_MG_FD_161682 | JGI IMG/M metagenome (GOLD analysis project Ga0190352, IMG submission 161682) | Hydrothermal vent microbial mat bacterial communities from Southern Trench, Guaymas Basin, Mexico - 4872-13-10-11_MG | ecosystem: Environmental > Aquatic > Marine > Hydrothermal vents >...
GAGGCAAAAAAGAAAAAAGTGAGAAATTTTTTTGTCTTTTCTGCCCATAAGCTTATTCCACCTGCTATGGAGGTCCTCATTAGTAGTCCTGATGTAAATATAGATGGATTTTGGTTTTTTGATTAAAAGCCTCTATCCTTCTATAACTAGGAGGTGCTAAAGCCTTTAAAAGGCAAAGAAAATGTATGAATATCTAATTGTAGGTGCAGGCATAACTGGTGTAACCGCTGCTAATATATTAGCCAAAGAGCAGAATAAAAGGGTTCTCATTGTAGAAAAGCGCAGACACATAGGTGGAAATTGTTATGACTATCATAATGAATATGGCCTTTTAGTCCATAAGTATGGCCCTCATATCTTTCATACCAATTACAAAGAAGTATGGGAATATTTGTCACAATTTACCCAATGGATACCGTACCAACATAAAGTGTTGGCCTATGTAGATGGAAAATTGGTTCCCATACCTATAAATCTTAATACTATAAATTTACTTTTTGGCTATTCTTTTAACAGTAAAGAAATGGAAAATTGGATTGAGGTCAATAGAAATAATATTGAGTCTCCAGAGAATGCTGAAGAAATGGTATTGAGCAGGATGGGAAAGATATTATATAAAAAATTCTTTAAAAACTACACTAAAAAGCAATGGGGAATATCTGCACAAGAACTAGAACCTATGGTGACGGCTAGAATCCCCATAAGATTTAATAAAGATGATAGGTATTTTACAGATAGATACCAAGGTATTCCTCAAGCTGGGTATACAAAGATGTTTGAAAACATGTTAGCTGATAAAAACATCGATGTTTTATTGGGTGTTGACTATAAGAAATTAGAGGAAATAATTAAATTTAACAGGATAATCTATACAGGGCCAATAGATTATTTCTTTGATTTTCAATTCGGGAGATTGCCTTATCGGAGTCTTAGATTTGAGATGAAGACTTTAGATATTGAATTTTATCAGGAAGCAGGTGTAATAAACTATCCTAATGATTATGATTTTACTCGGGTTACTGAATATAAGCACATAACCGGCCAAAAACATAAAAAAACCACTATTTGCTATGAATATCCACAGGAATACAAAGAAGGAAACAACGTTCCAGCGTATCCTATCCCAAAGAAAGAGTATAAGGAAATCTATTTAAGATATAAAAAGGAGGCAGACAAATTAAAATCTGTTTATTTCCTGGGTAGACTAGCAGAATACAGGTATATGAATATGGATGAATGCGTAAAATGTGTCTTGGATGCATGTAAATATAGGTAAAACTCTTATAAAAAATAATTGACAAAAAAAGACTTTTTGCATATGTTATTTTTATAAATCTGAATAAAGGAGGTAAATGTTATGAAGGTGAATGTCAAATGGTTAATGATTATTGTATGGATAATGATGAGTTTCTTATTTTTGCAGCAGGCATTGGCTCTTACACCTGCAGGGTATGAAGTTTCTGATAACTTAAGAATCGGGGCAGTTATTCATACTGTAGAAAAGGGGGAGATAGAGGCAATTTGGCATGAGGGCGGTCGCAGTACTACTACTGCTGGAGATACCGTAATCTGGGGATACTTTTATGCCGATCCAAATGATGTGACCTGGGGCAATAAAGACAATCCGGAATTAAATGTGAAGATATGGTATGACCACAGCGGCCGAATAGATGTAAACTTCTTCCATGTATCTGTACCTGATATCTCAGTTTACTCTGATTATTTAAATGATGGAAATTATGATAACCAGGGGACTACTACGCTCTTTCATCGCTATATCAGACAGGATTACAATAAAGAGACACTTAATGTTTCTGGCCCCTGGGTGGGTACTCATGCCAGTGAAAAAGATGGAGAGTCAGGGTATGCATTGGTGGTGCTAACCCAGGATGGTAATTCTGTTTCTGGATATGATTGGGAAGGTAATGAAATATCGGGTAGCATTACTGGAAACCATTTGCACTTTACAATTTTTGAAGAAGATGGTTACAGTGAGGTAGATGGGCAGGTTAATGGAAATGTATGTTCAGGAACCTGGGAATGGTACGAAGATGGTAAAAAAGAAGATTGGGGTACTTTTGAAATCTTCGGCATGTAAAAACAATTTTAGATGCGGTATATCTATGTAGAGATTCTTAAAAAATATGCGAAGCTTTATCCCCCTTTATATCAACTTTTAAACTGTAATGATAAAGAACGTATAAATGAGCTTAGGGCATTTTCTCCAGAGTATGAGACCTATTTATTGAGAAACGAGCTTCTTACCTGCAGAATGGAGCTCAGTATCAGGAGGGCATCTAGGCATCTTGGATATAAACCATTTTTCTCCATAATCACCGCCTGTTATAATCCCCCTATCCATTTTTTAAAATCTGCCTTAGAATCTGTCCTGGTTCAACCTTACCCCTTTTATGAAATTTGTATAGCAGATGATGGGTCAAATGGAAATATCAGGCATTTTCTGAGGAAATTTGCTGAAAGGCATAATAAGCAAGTCAAGTTAAAACTCCTTGATAGGCATGGTGGTATTTCTTTTGCCTTAAATAATGCCATCAAGATGGCAAGGGGTGAATTTTTGGTATTTCTGGACCACGATGATAAGATCTCTAGATTTGCACTTTTTGAAATAGCCCGCTACTTAAATGAGCATCCTGATGCCGACCTTATTTATAGTGATGAAGACAAAATAAATTTAAAGGGCCTAAGAGATATCTATTTTTTTAAGCCACAATGGTCTCCTGATACCTTTTTATCTGCTATGTATATCTGCCATCTCTTGGTTGTCAGAAAATCCCTTGTAGAAAGATTAGGAGGTTTTATTTCTGAATATGATGGGGCCCAAGATTATGATTTGGTTCTAAGGGTATCAGAAATTACCCAAAGGATTCACCGTATTCCCAGGGTTTTCTATAGCTGGCGTGAGTGGAGGGGCTCATCCTCTGCATCTCCTAATGCCAAGCCATATGCCTTTATTGCAGCAAAGAAGGCCATTTCTGATTATTTAAAAAGGCAAGGTGAAAGCGGTTTTGAGGTAAAAGACGCACCCAATGCATGGTTAGGTATTTATTGGATAGAAAGGAGGGTCCAGGACAATGAAAAATGCAGCATAATTATCCATCCAGGTGACAATTGCTATGAATGTTCAAAAAGGCTTGCCAATTCTGACTTAAAATATTGCCATGAGATTATGTTATTAACTCATAAAATCCCCCCAAATACTCTGCACCCCAAGGTAAAAGTAGTCTCAGTACCTCTTGATTGGGGGATTACAAAGTGTCTCAACTATGGTGCTAGTAAGGCACAATCTCCTTATATCCTTTTTCTCTCGCCAAATATAGAGCCCATTTCTAAAGACTGGCTAAAACACCTTATGGAGCATGTTATAAGAAAGGAGATAGGTGCATGTTCTGGTAAAATCCTCTATCATGATGGGACGATACAGCATGCAGGCATCATCCTGGGTATCCAGGGAATAAGGGGATACTCCCATAGGTGCCTCCCATGGGACTCTCCTGGGTATATAGGTGCACTCTCGCAAATCAGAAACTACAGCGCTGTGACCATAAACGCCCTTATGACCAAGAAGGGTCTTTTTCTATCATTGGGTGGCTTTGATGAGAGGCTTGAAAAATACGCAGATGTAGACTACTGTCTAAGGCTCATAGAATTGGGTAAAAGGGTTGTTTATACCCCCTACAGTATTATGGAGATAAATATCGATATTGAACCTTTAGAAACCCTTTATGTTCCTGAAGAAGCAGGGATTATTAGACAAAAATGGGGTAAATATATAGAAAATGACCCATACTACAACCCCAATCTCTCCAGGTACTTAGAAGACTTTAGACTAAGGCTATAAAAAGGCAATGAATTTTTATAGCAATGAAACAAAAGGAGTTAAAGTTATGAATTCTACACAAAAAATCTTGCTCTATCTTTTATTAGGTCTTATGGTAATTTTTTTATCCACAAAGGGAATGGCTGCCCAGTACGATTTTTTCGGGGGATTTATTCCAGAGGGAACTCCCACAATAGATGGCGTGTTAATGCCTAGTGAATGGAATGAACTTGGCCATATAACCCTCTATAAATTTTTCGGTGAAGATGCAAAAATAGAGATTTATCTGATGTGGGACAACGAGTATCTTTATATGGGAACCAGTGTGGAGGATTTTGAGTTATGGGTGGATAATTATGATGCGGCAGCACCATGGGTAAGTACCTGGGATGACGATGCCTTCAAGTGGGAGATAGATCCTGATTTCAGCAGGGATGAAGTGCTGCAATCCACTGACAGGGTCTTTGCCATCAATGCCAATGGCTCTGCCAGCCGTTTTGATCAGGGGGATGGCTCTGGAAGCACGGTGGGTGCCACCATCTTTGACACTATACAAGCGGTGGTTAAATATTCCGGCACCTTCAATGATTATACATTTAAGACACTTTCTGCTGAAAGCCAGAAAGACGACGGGTTCGCAGTAGAGGTAGCCATAAGCTGGCGGAATATCTTTGGCTCTGCCCATGCTATAGCGCCGGCTGATGGATATTCCATGGGGATGAACTTCACCAATATTGAAGACGATACAGGAGGCTCCATGGATCCCCAGTACTATAAGGAGTGGAAGAGGGTATATGATGAGCTTACCCGCTTTATGGGAGAAGAGGGAATTCCGGAAAATTGGGCAGAATTTTCCATCTCTTCAAAAAGCGACAGTACACCTCCTTCTGCCATATCCGACCTTACAGTCAGCAATGTCAGTGCCTATTTCACAAGGATATCTTTTACTGCCACCGGGGATAATGGTTCAAGTGGGTATGCCAAATCCTATGATATTCGCTATTCTACTTGGCCAATCACCGAGGACAACTGGGCCACTGCTACTGTCTACAAGAACAATTTTAAGCCCCAGAAGGCCGGTAAACAGGAATTGTTGAAGATTATCGGTCTTACACCTCAGACAACCTATCATATTGGTGTAAAGGCCATTGATGAAAGAGGAAATGCCTCCCCTTTGGCCATCACCAGTTTTACCACAACTGCTGTATCCTTTCCTGAAGATAAGGGATTCTTGACAGTGGACCCAGGCGGAAAATACCTGGTCTGGGAAAATGGGGAACCTTTTGTGGTCATCGGAGACAATCAGGGAATGCCCTGGCCCCACATCAGGACCTTTTATAACGGCAACATGTGGGATGAAGAATGGGGCGTTTACCGTAACTTCTATCAGGAGGAAGGGATATCGGAGGGGAGAGAATACCTCCAGAAACTCAGCAACCACGGTGTCAATACAGTGCGCATCATGGCAGAATCATACGATATCACCCACCCGGTTTACCTTTTCACCGATGTTTCAGGAGGACCACATAATATAATATTCAATAATGACACCTTAGACTTCCTGGAAACCTTCCTTGATGAATGTGCCAATTACAATATCAATGTTATTGTGGTGCCATTTGATACCTTCTTCTATAAGACCTGCTGGTCTAAGGTGCCATTCAGTACGGATAAGGGCGGCCCTATGTCAAGCCCTACAGACTTTTTTGACAGTGCTTACCGGGATTACTTGAAGGCAGTGCTTGCAAAACTAGTGGACACCATTGGAGACAAAAGGAACCTTCTTGCCTGGGATATTGTTAATGAATTTGACAGTGACCACCCTCAGTTTGGATGGAATAGTGCTACCTTTGAAGCCCGGGAAGAAACGGTCAATGCCCTAGCCGATTATCTAAAAAATATCGACCCCAACCACATGATCTTGCTCTCTTCAGTCCGCTGGGACCCAAAATTTAACGCCCATCTGGACCAGTCACTATCTACCTCTGCAGTTGGCTGTGATGCGGCCCTCATCCTGAACAATAGGCGCTTTGACTTAAACTCCACACACACCTATTATCACGACATCAGAGACCCCAATCACAATGACCCCAATAACAGGACAACTTCCTATTTCACCTATCAGGTGGCCGACCTGGATAACACCATTGCCCCAGTGGTTCGAATCAAGCAGGGTCTCCAGTTTTACTATGCCAACACCCTGACCCCCAAGCCTTATATCAATACAGAAGCAGGACCTATTAGATTTTTTACCACCCAGTATGATCAATACTTCACTAAACAGGATGATTATCAATATTTTCACAATATGATCTGGGCCAATTTGGCCTCTGGCGAGGTAGGCACTGGATTGAGATGGCCAGGAGAGATGTTTGATGACCATGCTCTGCCAGACCAGATGAGGAAGTATCAACTGGCACTTAAGAACTTCATCACTGATAATCTTGATTTTTCGGGTTTCCAGCCCATTCAAATCGGGCACTATATGGAGATTAGCAATACCGCCATCCCTGTGGTCAAGACAGGTATTACTGATGGAAACCAAGGTATCGTCTTTTTGGTCAACGATGAACGTAGGCAGGCCAATGGTCCCATATCTGGGGCACGGCTGACCATACCCAAGCTGGCCCCTCACGGCACCTTCACCTTTGAATTTTGGGATTCCTATGATGAAACTCAAACCACGCCCACAAAATCTGTTTCCACAACTGCAGATGGTACAGGCAAGGCCACCATCAATTTGCCCACTTTTACAAAGACCCAGGTGATTAAGTTTTACAGGACTGATAGCACCGGGCCAATAACCGGCAATATGGTTACTGAAGATTTGTGGATTAGGGCAGTCATTCATACCAAAGAGAAGGGGGTTATTGATGCGGTCTGGAAAAAGGGTGGAGAAGCTACCACCTCCCGTGGAGACAGGGTGATCTGGGGTCATTTCTATGCCAGTCCCTCGGATGTCAGTTGGGGCAGTCAGAATAACCCGGATCTGTTTGTAAAGATTTGGTTTGATGTGAGCGGAAGGGTAGATGTGAACTTCTTCCATGTATCAGTACCTGACATTGAAGTGTATTCAGACTATCCATATGATGGTATCCCTGATGAGCAAGGAACTACTACCATGTCCAGGAGGTATATCAGGCAGTATTATGAAAATGGTCAGAGCTATTCCAGTGAGCAAGAAGAAGATGGAAGTCCTCCACTAGGATATTCACCCACGGGCGATCCTTCAGGGTATTCTACCATTAACGACCTCCGAATAGGGGCAATCATTAATACCATAGAAAAGGGACCGATTAATGGGGTCTGGCACTTAGGGGGTCAGGATACCACTTCTCGTGGTGATCAGGTAGTCTGGGGTCATTTCTATGCCAGTTCTTCGGATGTCAGTTGGGGCAGTCAGAATAATCCGGACCTGTTTGTAAAGATCTGGTTTGATGCTGGTGGAAGGATAGATGTGAATTTCTTTCATGTTTCTGTTCCAGATATTGAGGTCTTTTCTGATTTTCCCAGTGACGGAGTCTATGACCAGCAAGGAACTACCGTATTGGACAATCGGTATATAAGGCATGAATATCATAAATAAAAAAATCATAATAATTATTGTTAATTGGAATAAAAAAGATGACTTAAGGAGATGCCTTGGCCGGCTCACCCACATAAATTACCAAGGCCCATTAGACATATTAGTAATAGACAATGCATCTACCGATGGTTCTGTAGAAATGCTTAAAAAGGAATTTCCTTCAGTAAAGGTTATAGTAAATAGAGAAAATATAGGGGGGGCAGGGGGATTCAACAAAGGAATTCAGTCTGCCCTTGAAATGGGATATTCTTATCTATGGTTGTTAGACAATGATGCCATAGCAGGCAGGAATTTTTTAAAAAATGCATTAAAAGTAATAGAAGATGATCCCAAAGTCGGTATGGTAGGAGCTCAGATACTGGATATAGAAAAACCATTTCAAACTGTAGAGCTAGGTGCCTTTATAAATTGGAGATATGAAGGGACTATCCCTAACTTCAGGCGCTTTAAGCGTATTAAGCCTGGCAAAATATTTGTGGTTGATTATGTGCCTATCTGTTGCGCCTTGATTAGGGGTGAGGCCATAAAAAAGATAAGGGGTATAGACCCTAACTACTTTCTTCACTGGGACGATATGGACCTGGGATGGAGAATGACACGTTCAGGATACAAAGTAGTAGTGCCTACCAATGCCTTGGCATTTCATAAACAATATGATACCCCACCAAGCTACAGGGTCTTGTATTATAACTTCAGGAACCCCTTATATTTTTATGCCAAACACCTAAAGGGCTTAAAACGATTTTTTATGCTCTGGCAGATTGTTCTAAAAAGGTATTTGCTTATGATTAGTAGATTCTTTATGGGAGACCGATTAGAGGCTTCTATTGCTTATAAGGCACTCAAAGACTTTTACAAAGGCCAATTAGGACGCATTCAATATGCCCTACCTGGTCAGGTGATTACAAATAAGCCTCCTCAAAAAATTCTGATTGCCCATCATTTTTTGGGAATTGAAAAGCAGCAACTAATGAATAAGACAAAACAAAATTTCCCTAGCGCCAATGTCTTTGTAGTTGGCCTTGCTGATGAGGCCTCTTCATTTCCTAAAAGTTCTTATTTTCCCCTTCCTTCCAGGTGGAAAAGAATATCATTTTATTTCCAACTAAAGAAAATGAACTTTGACCTAGTAATTAATAATCCTAATATTGTTACTTTCTATGAGATTTTCCTCCCAAATTGTTGCTTCTGGCAGGGGAACCAACTTTATTACAAAAAGATATCCCTAGGCAGAATAATTGGCTTTGTCTCCATTATTTCCCGCGAGTTCATCAAAAAATCTATTAAATTTTCTCTTCTCCCCTTAGGGATAATTACCGGTCTCGTTTTCCTTCCCAAATATCGCCAGATACTTAAATGGATTAAAAAATAAAAGATCTATCTCCAGTATTCGTGCCTTATATAACGATTAGAAAGTGTAGTAGTTCCTTGATTATCATAGCTTCCATCGTTTAAATAATCAGAATAAACCGAAATATCTGGCACAGAGACAAAGAAAAAGTTTACATCTATACGACCACTACAGTCATACCATATCTTTACATATAAATCAGGATTATCTTTACTGCCCCAGGTTACATCGTATGGACTGGCATAAAAGTATCCCCAGATGACCATATCCCCACGAGCAGTGTATTCACGACCTCCTTCATGCCAAATTGCCTCTATCTCTCCCTTTTCAACTGTATGAATAATTGCTCCAATTCTTAAATCATCATTTACTTCATAGCCAGAGGGATAGCCGCTTGGCTGACCAGGGGTAGCAAGTTTGAATCTTTTAATAATCTCAGTATTATCTCCAATATAGGGATTTCCAGTTTCATAAACAAATATTAGAGCAAAGACTTCGTCTTTATCATTTTTAAACAAAGCTATCCGTGCATCAAAGTCAACTGACAGATAGCTACCTCTTAAGGTGACTTCATAACCTGTGTCTCCCTCATAAGTCGTAATCGGCGTTATATCACCTAGCTGATATACATTGGAAAATCCTGAAGTTTCAAGAGTGTCAATAAGATATGGAAGCATTTCATTAACCAAAGATTCAGCTGACACAGGTATTGAGCCAAGGGGTTGAAAGTCCCCTACACCCATAAATATTAGTGCAGATTCATTTTCAAAGGTTGTCGTAGTAGCAGTAGAATCAACTTCTCTAGCTGCATATTCCCATCCTGAAGGCAGTTCAATCGACCACCGGCCATTTGGGTCATTATAAGTCCACCAACCCGAAAATTCATTACCATTCTGAGATTCTTTTCCTTTCCAATCCCCATAGAATTTGTTTTGTAAATTCTTATAAGTTTCAACTATACTTGTTGCTACTGCCTTCGTCAGAGTATCTTGAGAATTTTCTGAAAGTGCAGAGTTTGGTGCCAAAACCATTGCTATTAATGTCAATACCAAATAAATAGCAACTAAACTGCTTTTTTTAAATCTGTTCATCCTTTCCTCCATTACTTAACTTTTCACCCATTTAGCACATACACAGATTATGTCAATTATTTTTTAGCCTCCGTCAATCAATTCAAGATACCTGGCAATGGCCTCTTTAGGAGGGCCTATAAAATGGATCTTTCCTTGGTTTAACAAACATACCCGATCACACATAGATTGTATAGCGGCTGCATTGTGAGAAACGAAAATAATGGTCTTTTTTGCCTCCTTAAATGCCTCCATTTTTTTAATGCACCTTCTCTGAAAGTGCTCATCTCCTACAGCAAATATTTCATCTATAAGCAGTATATCTGGCTCAATGTGCACGGCAATGGAAAAGCCCAATCGCATATACATGCCTGATGAATAGTTTTTTATAGGGGTATCGATAAAATCCTTTAGTTCTGAAAAATCTACAATTTTAGAATAAATTTTATCGACTTCCTTTTTAGAAAGCCCATAAAGGGAGGCGTTGAGGTAGATATTTTCTTTCCCGGTCAGTTCTGGGTGAAAACCTACACCCAGTTCTATCATTGGCACTACCGTTCCATTGACAGATAATCTTCCCTCTGTTGGTGGAAATATGCCTGCAATAATTCGAAGCAGAGTGCTTTTTCCAGAGCCATTGGCTCCGATCAATCCCAAGGTCTCCCCACGATAGACCTCCAAATCTAAACCCTTTAATGCCCAAAGTGTTCTTTTTTTCTCCCGATAGCGGGTATTAAATATGCCAATAAATTTACTCTTTAAGGAATCTGCACGGTTATATCGGATAGTGAAGGCCTTAGATATGCCTTGCAAAGTTAGGGCAGTCATTATAATTCCTCTGCAAAATTAGGATTACAATGTTTAAAGACTTGGTAGCCCACTATTAGTGTGATGCTTACTAAAATCCACATCTTCAGGTGTATAGCTAAGCAGGGTTCTGCCTTTTCATAGATAACATTTTGATAGGCCGTAATGAATGGAGTGAGGGGATTAGCATTAATCAAAAAATTCAAAAATTTCGGTACCATAGAAACAGGATAAATAATAGGAGTACCCCAAAAGAGTAACATTAAACCTACCTCTGTCAGATGAATAATATCCCTGTAAAACACAGTGATGGCAGAAAGGATAAATGCCACACTTAATGTAAACATAGTGTGAAGGCTCAATATATAGGGCAACCATAAAATGGAAATGTGAAGGCCTGTCATATAAAAGGCTACTGGCAAGAATACCAGAAATGCCAGAAGACACTGGCTAAGGTTAAACAAAATCGTGGCTATCGGTAAAATTTCTCTGGGGAAATAGACCTTCTTAATTAAATTTCCATTATCGATAATGGATTTGGTAGACATGGAAACCGCAGAGGCAAAAAAATTCCAGGGCAAAATCCCAGCTAAAATAAAAATACCGTAGTTTTCCATTTGAATCCTTATGATATGTTTAAATACAATGGTGTAAACTATGATAAAAATAAGGGGATTGAGAAGAGACCACAAAGCCCCTAAAATAGAACCCCGGTATTTTAATTTTAAATCTTTTATTACCAAATTTTTTAAAAGGTGACCGTATGAAAAAACTTGTTTCATTTATACTTCCCTAAATCAAATCCCTCTTTCAAAACCATTTTTACTCTGTATATGAATGAATTGGCTTCTAAAAATGGTCTTAGTTTCTCCAACTCATTTGGTTTCAATCTAGCCACAGGAAAATAACTTTGGTATCCTGGATATTCTGTAACAGCTTTAAGGATAGCTTTAAAATAGCCTCCTGGGGCCTTTAACTTTATAGCCACTACAACCGATATAAGAAGACGGTGAAATGTGAGCCTTAAAGCCAAGCCTAGTGGAAAGTATTTCCAAAAAAGCAGGAGAGAATTTTTTAGGGTATAGTACATGCCGCGCCATGACCTATTAGCAGGTGCAAATGCATGATAAACAATGATATTTGGGAAAAATTTAATTTTCTGTCCGGTCTTTAATACCTTAATGGCTGTGTCTATCTCATTCATATACATGAAAAAGTAAGGTGGATAGCCTCCTATTTTAGCAAACAAACTACGTCGGATTGCAAAGCCACATCCGATTAGGGCATAGTATTCTATAGGTTTGTTACTTCTAGGCAATTGCCAGCGCTTCCAGGGTCTATTGGTGCGCATGTCTATTACGTTAAAGGCAATAGCACCCAACTCAGGTTCTTTGGCAAAGGCCTCCACTACCAAACTAATGGCATCTTTGTCCAAAAAGGCATCATCATCTGAAATTATCAAATATTCTCCATGAGCACTGGCACAGCCAACATTATATGCAGAAATTCCTATATTTTTAGGAAGACAGATCAACCTGACTTCAGGATAATGGTCTTTAATAAATTCAGGTGTGCCGTCTTGGGAGCCATTATCAACTACTATTACTTCTAAAGGAGAATAGGTTATTTTTTTAATAGCATCCAAAGCCTTGATCAAAAATCCAAGTCTGTTCCAAGAAACAATGATAATAGAAGTCAGAGGGTTGCTAGAGGCCAACTTCATGATATTATTTAATTTAACAAATGGCTATGGTTTTTTCAAGGCATTTATCCAGTGCACAGGCTTTTAAAATACTACAGCTTGTTGAAAAAGTTAGATGCATATTACCTTTACCCAACCTGTTCCCTAGTTTAGCACGCCGCTTCGCTTGCTGTCAAAGCTGCTCCGTTTCACTTCGCACCCTTTGGGCTTACGGCTCTGGCGAAAGCCACCCTGAAAGGGCTTGGTCTTGATGGCTTAACGGAGCAATCTGCTAAGCTATAAATAGTTAAGCACAATGGCTCACTGCAGAATGCAAATTGAAAAATGCAAAACCGCCTTCTTTTAAATTGGAACGTTAGCACGTTTACACGTTTACACGTCAGAACGTTGGAAATGGAAACTGGGAATTTCTGTTTTCCGTTTTCTATTTTCTTAACTGTATTTTGTAGGTTAGAACCCAATTCCACTACATTTGACTATTTCATTCCCTCACTATTTCACTACTCACTGATTTAATGTTTTGGCATTTTGGCCTTTGGATTTCATTTGGCATTTGGATTTTGAAATTTGGATTTTTTCTTTTTATTAAATTACTTATGGCCTGACTTTGACGTAGGCCTGTTTTGGGTTCTACCTCACCTTGCCAGAAGGCGTCTTTTAAGTTATTCTTAAAAACAGGAGGTTTATAGATGTTAGCTCGCATATTGACAAAATTAGTAGGCACAAAAAATGAACGAGAGCTAAATCATTTAGGGAAAATCGTAGATAGAATCAACCAGCTAGAACCTCAGGTATCCAAGTTAAGTGATATCCAACTGCGTGCCAAAACAGCCGAGTTTAAGCAACAGATTGCAAATGGCGCCAGTTTGGATGATTTATTGCCTGAGGCCTTTGCGGTGGCTAGAGAAGCTGCCATACGGGTATTAGGACAACGTCCATTCGATGTCCAGGTAATTGGAGGACTGGTTTTACATGAAGGTAAGATTGCAGAAA
>Ga0190352_1000267_pt1 | contig 13202 bp, 11 predicted proteins | sample 4872131011_MG_FD_161682 | JGI IMG/M metagenome (GOLD analysis project Ga0190352, IMG submission 161682) | Hydrothermal vent microbial mat bacterial communities from Southern Trench, Guaymas Basin, Mexico - 4872-13-10-11_MG | ecosystem: Environmental > Aquatic > Marine > Hydrothermal vents >...
CTGGTTTTAATTTTTCAAGAATAGTTTTCGCCACGCCAATATCAGTATTGGCTTTAATTGTTTTTAAAACATTAAAACGCTCAGCTAGAATTGTTGCTAAAAATTCTTTTGTTGAAGTTTTGCCATAGCTTCCAGTAATTCCAATTACAATGAGATTGGAAAGTTTCTTTATTTTCCTTTTTGCTTTTTTAATCGTTCTTGCTTTGAATAATTTTGTTATCGGGTTAAGAACTAATACCAAAAGAAAAACAATTAACGGCAGAACAACACTTAATATTAAAAATAAAAAAGAAAAACAGCTAATAGAAGTATATTGTATAACTTCATTTAAATTACCTGTAGATAATAAAGTAAATCTCAACCCAAAGAACGCTCCTTCAAATAAAATATAAGTCAAGAAAAAAACAATAATGATCTCAATTCCAACAGTTCCAGCCAAAATTATCGTCGCTTTAGGAGTAAATTTCGGCCGATAAAATCGTTTATCCAGAAATTCTTTGAATCCTAAAAATAATTCTAAAGAAAAGAGAATAATAACTAACCCTAAAAAAAGAGACGGCCTTAAAAGTAAAAACAACGGAAAGAGAACAAGAAGTCCTAATTTAACAATATTTAACCAATTAAGAAATAATCTCTTGCCGCTCAAAATGCTCAAGTGAGCCCACATTCTGTCAAGCCGATATTCTTTAATTTGCCAAATCCAAACATTAAAAAGCGCGGCTCTAACTGTCCGTAAAAACCATAAAAAAGATAAAATTATAAAAATAACCATTAAACTCATTTACATCCTACTATTTATTCCTAACTTATTCAATTTTTATTATTTTATATTTTACTGTTCCTCCCGGAGTTTTTACTTCAATATCATCCCCTATTTTATGATTTAAAAAAGCTGCCCCCAACGGAGATTCGTTAGATACTTTTCCTTGAGAGGGATTTGCTTCACTTGAACCAACAATAGTAAAACATTTAGTTTGACCGTTATTTTTCACAGTAACTGTTGATCCTATTTGCACAATAGTAGTCTCATTTGCAGTCTTATTTCTTGTCTCCTCAATCAAAGCAGTCTCTCTGATCGTTTGCTCTAATTCAGCAATCTGCTGTTCATTAAGGGATTGCGCTTCTTTTGCTTCGGCATATTCGGCGTTTTCAGATAAATCCCCCATTTCTTTTGCCTCACCAATACGCTTGGCTATCTCTTGACGCTTTTTCTTCTTAAGAATATTTAATTCTTCTTTTAATTTTTTAAGTCCTTCTTTGGTAATAAAGTTTTTCATAACAAATTCAAAATACAAAATTCAAAAGGCAAAAGTTCAAGTTAAAAGTCAAAAGTTTTGAATAATTCACTTTTGAATTTTGACTTTTAGTTTTGAATTTTGACTTTTGATTTTTGACTTTTTCTCATCTTAATAAATTAATTAAAAAGTTCGCCTAATTTCTATTACTAAAATACCATTTTAGCACCTCCTTTGCCACCGGCAAAGCCCCGGCATGCCCCTCGCCGCCGCCCTCAACTAAAATAGTCAGAACAATTTCCGGCGATTCATAAGGAGCATAACAAGTAAACCAGGCATGAGTTTCTTTATTTTTTCCAAATTGAGCTGTGCCGGTTTTCCCAGCTGCTTCCACCGGCAAATTGAACATTCTCCGAGAAGAACCATAAATCACCGCTTCTCGCATTCCCTTTTGGACAACTTGAAGATTCTTTGGATCAATAAAATCTTTTCTGATTATTTTAGGTTCAATATCTTTAACTAATTCCTTTTCGGAATTGATAATTTTATCAACTATCTGCGGTTGGAATAATGTTCCGCCATTAGCAACAACCGCCGTCGCCATAGCGATTTGAAGCGGGGTAACAGTAGTGTCTCCCTGACCGATTGAAGTATTATATGTATCTCCTAAACGCCAAGGTTCACCAGGCTTATTTTTTTCCTTCCATTCTATATCGGGAACTAATCCTGACGCCTCACCTGTAAGATCAATACCAAGAGTTTCTCCCAGTCCAAAAAGATGGAAGTATTTTTTAATTCTTTCTATTCCTAAACCTTTTATTTTGCCGAATCCTCCGCCAACAGTATAAAAAAATACATTACAGGACTCAGCTATGGCTTTTGTAATATTTGTCGGACCATGAACTTTCCAATCTGAAAAAACTGAAGGTTTGTTCGGCCGGTATGGATTTGGTATAACTAACCTGCCTTGACAATTAATTTTTTTAGAGCTGTTGATAATATTTTCCTCAAGAGCAGCGCTGGCAATAATCGGTTTAATTGTTGAGCCGGGTGGGTATTGACTGCTAATAACGCGATTTAGAAAAGGATGAGCTGGATCGTTTAATAAGGCTTTAAAATCTTCCTCGGAAATTCCTTCAGCAAAAAGATTATTGTCAAAACTTGGCAAACTCACCAAGGCTAAAATCTTTCCATCTCGGGGATCAACAGCTATCCCAGCAGCTCCTTTTACTTTAAGAGCTCGGAGTTGTTTTTCTAAAATTTCATAAAGTTTATTCTGAAGAGCACTGTCAATTGAAAGAACAAGATTTAAGCCAGGCTCGGCTTCTTTTTTGTTTATAACTCGCTGAATTCTTCCTAAAGAATCAATTTCAAATTCCTCGCTCCCGTAATTACCCCGAAGAGTTTTTTCGTAAGTTTTTTCTATCCCAACCTTCCCAATATAATCAGTAAGATTATAAGATGGATAATCTCTCAATTCTTGCTCATTGATCTTGCCAGTATATCCAATAATATGAGAAAAAATGGCGCCATCAAAATAATCCCGCATAGCATTTATTTCTACTCTCACTCCTTCAAAACCAACAGTTTTAGTTTTTAAAATAAGTGCTTTTTGCCTGTCAAGATTTCTTTTTATTAAAATTGGATCTGATGAAGAATGATCGGCTTCTTTTATTATTTTTTCTATTTCTTCTCGCCGCTGACCAATTACCGAAGAAATGATATTAGTCAAAATACGAAGATGAATCTCGTCTTTTGGCAATTTAGAAGGAATAATAACTAAATCAAAAGCGGGTATATTTTTAACTAAGGGCACTCCATTCCTATCATAAATAATTCCTCGATCTGCCCTTATAGGACAAGTGCGAATACGGTTTGCTTGGGCTATTTCCCGATAATAATCCCCCTTAGCAATTTGGAGCCACCCTATTCTGACAATAAGAACGACCAGAAGCAAAATTAGAATTCGTCCCAATGCAATAAAATATCTCTGGGCATGAAGATATTTTAGACGAGGAGCGTCTTCAAGAGGGGAATCTAAAAAAACTTCTTCCGGTTCAATATCTTTTTTAAACGATCTCTTGAGACGATATTTATTTGAATTATTTGAAGGAAAAAATAAACTCATTATTTATATGCTAATAAACGTTGCTTGAAGCACTGAAAGAATAAAAAAATAAGGAAAATCAAAATAGTATTATAAACTGCTTCTGGTAATATAAAATAAATAAAATTATATCGAAATTCAAGAATCTTACTAGAGGAATAGATAAAATCAGCCAATTTTATAAAAGAAGATACTAATGTTTCGTAAATTATTGTTCCGATAAAACCAAGAATTATAAATGTTGCTAAATTATGGCTTTTTAGAATATTTTGAACAACAAAACTAAAAAGATACGAAATTAAAATAAAACTTAATGTAATAGCACCTAAGGGGTATAAAGTAAAAAAATCTAGAAATAATCCGCCGACTAATGCAAAAATTAATGATTGATGGATGGGTTTTAAAATACTAAAAAAGATAATCAGGACAAATACAAAATCAGGGTAAACTCCAAAAATACTTAAATGAGGCACAAGGGTAATCTGAAGGATAGTGGCTAAGAATAGAATTAAAACGCTAAAAGTGATTTTCATCTATTTTAATAGGATTTCATAAATCCAAATTATCCCAAAATCCAAAATATTCCAAAATCCAAAATATTCCAAACCAAACTCAAAGCTCAAATATCAAATCATTTCTTTTTAAATTTTGGATTTTGACATTGATTTGGTATAATTTGGAACAATTTGGGTTTTGGGTTTATTGAACAACTTACCATTCTTATTGACAGTCCTTATTGTACTATAAAAACTATCTCTAACCGCTCAAAATCTGCGGCTGGTTCTATAATTGCTTTTTGGAAAATTTGGTTTTCTGACCCTCTTATTTCTTTAATCTGCCCAATTAAGAGTCCCTTTGGAAAATCTCCGCCAAAAGCTGAAGTAATCACTGTATCACCGATGTTGACTTCCTCATTCTGAGGAATCATATCCATAACAAGACCTAGTCCATATTCTCCTTTAACTATTCCGCTCGCTCTTGTTTCTTGAATAACGGCGTTTATAACACTTGAGGGGTCGGTAATAAGTAAAACTTTTGCCGAGCCCGATGAAACTTCTGAGACTTTACCGATTAAAATTCCACCCGAAGTAATGACCGGATTTCCTTTTTCAACGCCATCATCTAAACCCTTGTCTATAAGTAGATACTGCGAGAAATTTTTAGAACTTCTTCCTATCACATATGAAGAAATTAACTGGAGCTTCTGATCAATTGACAGCTTAAACTGTTCTCTTAAAATTTTATTTTCATAGGCTATTTCTTTAAGCCTCGCATTTTCTGCCTTTAAAAATCTCAGCTCCTCTTCCATCCTTATATTTTCCATTCTAAGATTTTTTATGGAGCTTATTAAATCAATAAAACTACTTGTCTTATTAAAAGAAGCCATTGAAACTTTCTGAATAGGCTCGCTGAGAGTATAAAAAATATCTTTAGGAATTTTAAGATAATTTTTTGAATTTAAAAAAATAAGAAATCCTGTTAGTATTAAAAAAAATATTAAAGTAATTAGCCCTGATGAAAATAACTTGCGCATAATATATTACATGGATAAAAAATAATTATCACAGACCAAAGCAAAACTGAAATAACAATAAACATCTAAAGCCGGACCCGTCTTTTGTATCTAAATAAAAATCAACAATCTTTTTTTATTAATAAACTTAAAATTTTTAAAAATTCCTTAATTTGCAATCCGTCCAAAACTTGAAATTTTAATTATGCTTTAATATTTTTTTATAATAAAATTTTATTTCAAAGCCTCTTCATGCTGAACACTAATCAGCACTTCTTTCAAAGCGTTGATGTCTTCTAAAACTATTCCGGTTCCTCTAACGACTGCAGTCATTGGATCATCAACAACCTTTGCCGGCATCTGAGTTTCCTTAGCGACTAACTTATCTAAACCCCTAAGAAGACTTCCTCCGCCAACCAAAATAATTCCCCGATGCATAATATCTGCTACTAATTCCGGAGGGGTTTCTTCAATTGTCGTCTTAACGGCATCAACAAGCGTCTTTACTGACCGAATAAGGGCTTCTCTAATTTGTGCATCATTAACCATTACCTCCTTCGGAAGACCTGTTACTAAATCGCGTCCGCGCATCGGAACTTCAAGAGGTTCTTCTAAATCGTAAGCTGACCCAATGGCAATTTTTATATCTTCAGCTGTTTTTTCTCCTAAAAGCAAATTAAATTCATCACGGGCATATTGAATAATATCCTCATTTAATTCATCACCGGCGATTCTTAAACTTCTTGAAGTAACAATACCCCCTAAAGAAATAACCGCTACTTCTGTAGTTCCTCCCCCGATATCAACAATCATATTACCGGCCGCTTCTTGAACTGGAAGTCTTACTCCAATAGCCGCAGCCATTGGTTCCTCAATCAAAAAAGCTTGGCGTGCCCCGGCATTTAGAGTAGCGTCTTGAACAGCCTTTTTTTCTACTTCAGTAACTCCTGAAGGAATCCCAACAACTACCCTTGGACGAACTAAAATTGTAAAAGTCTCGTGATGAACTTTTTCTATAAAATAACGAAGCATTTGCTCGGTTACTTCAAAATCAGAAATTACTCCATCTATCAAAGGACGACTGGCAATAATGTGGCTCGGCGTTCTTCCAACCATTTTTTTAGCCTCATTTCCAACAGCTAAAATCTGACCAGTTTTCTGATTAATAGCTACCACCGAAGGTTCATTCATCACAATTCCTTTTCCTTTGACATAAACCAAGGTATTGGCTGTGCCGAGGTCTATTCCAATGTCGTGCGAAAAAGCGCCAAAAAGTTTGCTTAACATAACTTTAATAAATTGCTTATCTATATTCAAACTATAAAACTCAAAAATTAAAAGTCAAATCTCAAAAATACAAATAAAATCTCAAAAATTTTTGACTTTTAATTTGCATTTTTGGCTTTTAAGATTTGAGATTTGATTTTAATCTTTAATCGCTTTATCCATCTCTCTTTCAATCTCATCTATTTTTATAAGCCGTGATTTATCCTCGTCTCTTCTCTTAACTTCCACACTATCTTTCTCAATCGTCTTCTCGCTTACTACCATTCTTATCGGTATCCCGATCAAATCACTATCCGCAAACTTCACTCCGGCTGATTCATCTCTATCATCATATAATACTTCAATATTCAAAGATTGTAAAATGTTGTAGACTCTTTCTGCGACACCGCGGGTTTTATCTCTTTGATTTCTAATCTCTATTAAATGGACATCATAAGGAGCAACAGGGGCTGGCCAAACCATTCCTTTTTTGTCATGATGCTTTTCAATAATGGTTGCTAGAGTTCTGTCTATTCCTATACCATAACAACCCATATAATAAAACTTTTCTTTGCCGTCTTTATCAGTAAAAGTCGCGTTCATTTTCTTACTGTAATAATATCCGAGCTGAAATATGTTTCCAACTTCTATTCCTCTGCCTTCTCTTAATCTGCTTCCTTGCTCGCTTAAAAATCCTTCTTCTGCTAAAGCGATATCACCTTCAAAATGAGGCTTATAATCTCGATCAATATTTATATTTAGCAAATCCCTATTCTTTTTATTCGCTCCTCCATAAGCATTTTTTATTGTTCTTAAAGAATCATCTGCTACAATAATGACTTTTTTGTTTATTCCAACTGGAGAAATAAATCCAGGTTCGCTGCCTAATTTTCTAATTTCTTCGTCGTCAGCATACCTTAGGTTGTTAACTCCAATTAAATTTCTTAATTTTGTCTCATTAACATTAAAATCTCCGCGAATAACCGCTAAAATGAATCTTTCTTTGTCATCAATAAACATTACATCTTTAATTTGCTGCCAAAGAGGAAGCCGGTGTAATTTAACCCCATCTTCCATTGTTTTTCCTCTTTTAGCTTCAACTTCTTCCAATCTTTTTTCTTCTTCATCTAAATTTTTCCTTTCTTTTTTAAATTTTGCCACATCTTCGTGAGCAGCGTATTTCCCATCTTCAGAAATAAAAAAACGACTCTCGCCAACCTCGCTTTCTACAACAAATTCATGGCAATAATCCCCACCGATATATCCGTTATCAGATTCAACAACAATAGTTTCAAGTCCCAATCGCTTAAAAATTTTAGTATATACTTTCCACATCTTCTGATATTCGCCTTTGAAATCTTTTTCATCTAAATTAAAAGAATAAGCATCTTTCATTAAAAATTCCCGTACGCGAAGCAGTCCGCCTCTCGGCCGAAGTTCATCGCGGAATTTCTGGGAAAATTGATAGATATTAAAAGGCAAATCCTTATAACTGATATTAAATTTTTTAACTAAATCAATTATCATTTCCTCTGCGGTCCCGCCCAGAACAAAATCATTTCCTTCGCGGTCTTTTACTTTCATTAGCTCAAATCCAACTGACTTTGTCCGCTGAGTATTTTTCCAAAGTTCAATCGGATGAAGCACCGGAGTGATTAACTTAATCGCTCCGGCTTTATTCATTTCTTCTTCAACTATTTTTATAATTTTGTCTCTAACTTTTATTCCCAACGGCAAAAAATAATATCTGCCCGCTGCAGACTCTCTAATAAATCCGCCTTGATATAGTAATTGATGGCTTATCGCTTTTATATCGCGGGGAATCGTTTTGGTTGTTTTTCCAAAAAGTCTTGATTGACGCATAAAATCTTGAAACTTATAACTTACAATTTGGAATTTAGAACTTGGAACTTTTTTATTTTTGAATTATTTATCATCTCACAATTGTAAAATATAAATCTAAAACATCATCAAGATAATGTTTTGATTGCTAAAAAACTAAACACGTAGCTCAATCGTGAACGACTGAGCTAACAAAATGGATGACTGAACTAACAGAAATATTTTCAATCTACACACCCCCTAATCCCTCCCAAGAGGGGAATAAATTTTAAACTTCTAACTGTAATTTTAAACTTTGCATCTTAAACCTTTAACTTCAAAAAATTCCCTTCAGCTTCTCCCAAACATCAAACCTGGCAAAATCTCTAAAAGTAACTGCTAAAATCAAAAGCATCAAAAGAATAAAACCGATGTTGTTGATGGTATTCAAAACCTCTCGCCTGACTGGTCTTCCTTTTATTTTTTCAATAGCCAAAAACAAAAGATGACCTCCGTCTAATCCCGGAAACGGGAAAATATTAATCAGGGCAAGATTAATGGAAATAAGCGCGGTAAACTGCAAAACATAGATAAAGCCCATCTGGGTTACTTGTCCGGTTAAAACAGCAATGCCAACTGGTCCGGCCACATCTATGTTTCCCGCGCCGGTAGAAATCAAATTCCAAAGAAGACCTCCAAAAAGAAAAATGATTGTTATGGTTAAATTAACGGTACTGGTAATCCCCATCCAAATAGCTTTGTGAATTGGATAAGAAACAATACCAGTCTTGGCTAATCCAATTCCCAAAGGACCTTGGCCTTCTGGAAAATTTTCTCTTGGCACAGCGGCAATTTCCAACTCTTCATCTCCTCTTTTAATTCCCAAAATAACTTCTTCGCCTTTATTACCATCTATAAAATTCTGCATACTTTCAACACTTTCTATATTTTTGACTTTTGACTTTTGACTTTTGACTTTTACTATGGCATCACCTACTTTTAACCCAGCTTTTTCGGCTGGTGAATCTTTTACCACTTCAACTATCTGAACTTTTGGATCTCTAACATTCCCTACTTGATCATCTTTAATAATCGATGGAAGCCCAATGGTATAACCTATTATCAAAAGCACAACAGCTAAGGCAAAATTCATTGACACACCCGCGGCAAATATTTTTGCTCGCTGCCCGATTGATTTAGAAGCCATACTCCGAGGGTCGTTTTTATTCTCGCCTCCCTCGCCTAAAATTTTACAAAATCCGCCAATAGGAAGCCAATTTAATGAATAGATTGTCTCGCCTCTTTTTATGCCAAAAATTCTTGGCGGAAGACCAAGTCCAAATTCTTCTACTTTTGCCCCGGCGCGTTTAGCCGCAATAAAATGCCCAAATTCATGGACAAAAATTAGAAGACCCAAGATTAGGATAAATACAATAATCGTGATTAACATATATATTTAATTCAAAAGGTAAAGGGCAAAAAGCAAAAGTTCAATTCAAAAGTCAAAATTTTTATAATCACTTTTGAATTTTGACTTTTATTTTTGAATTTTGATTTTTGACTTTTGACTTTTTTCAAATCGTCATTATCTCCTTTTCCTTATCCTCTCCTATTTTCTCTATCCTATTATTAAACTCATTTATTACTTCTTGTAATTTATCCTTTCCTTGAAATTTATCATCTTCTGAAATACTACCTTCTTTTTCTAAATTTTTTATCTGACGCCAAGCGTTTTCCCGAATCATCCGGACATTAACTCTTGTTTTTTCTATCTCTTTATGGAGTATTTTTACTAAATCTTTTCTGGTTTCTTCAGTCAAAGGAGACAAATTAATATGAATTTTAGTTCCATTGATAACTGGATTTAGCCCCCCACCAGAAGACGAGATCGCTTTTTCAATATCCTTAATTATTCCTTTATCCCACGGTTGAATTACAATAGTTCTTGCATCAGGTATAGAAATAGTTGCAATTTGTTTTAGGGGAACTTTTGAATTATAATAGTTAACCAAAATGTCCTCAACTAATACTGGAGTTGCTCTCCCGGTTCGGAGTTTAGCCAATGTTTCTTTTAAATGATCGATTGATTTTTCTAATTCTGGTTTAATTTTATCAATAATTTCTTGGTACATATTATAAAAAATTCTTATTTCTTATTTCTTAATTTTTATTTGATCTCTATTTCTTAATTTTAAATTTCCCAAACCTTTTGTTTCTAAGAATTGATGAAATAATTCCTATCTCAAAGACAATTTATTAGAAATATAATTCTTTAAGCTAGAAAATATTATTTAGGAGGCACGGGTTGATAAGGAAGAAATCCTTTCTTTTTCTCCTTAATAAACTTAACGCCTATATAGATTATATCGGGATTTTCAGGATCTATCTTAATTACTTCAATCCTCCGAGAAGTAGGCAGTTGAACCACCTGCCAGTTCAAGCCGCCGTCTAAACTTCTAAAAAGAGTAGCCCCGCTGCTAAAATAAATTTCGCGAGAATTCTCAGGACTTACAGTAATAGATGTAATCAGCGGTTTCTTAGGAGGAATTAATATCCTTAAACTTTCCCAGGAGACTCCCGCGTCAGCGCTCTTTAACAATCCCGCTTCTGTCCCGAGATAAACTTCATTTTTAACATAAATGCAATTTATTTTATCTGCTCCTTTAAAATCCTTTAGATTTCCACTGATATCTTCCCAGCTCAGACCGCTGTCATTGGTTTTATAAAGCTTTCCCGCCGTGACGACATAAATCTGTCTGGTGTCATTCGGATTAATAACAATATACTTTATTGAACTGTCAAACCATTTAAGAATAGACCAAGAATTACCGTAATCAGCACTTTTTAAAAATCCGCCATTCGATGTCCCAGTATAGATATTTTTTGAGTCATAGAAATCAACAACCACTGTATTAATACTGCCCCCTCCTGACTCAATATAAATCATCTGCCATTGAGCTCCTCCATCGGTGCTTTTAAAAACTTTACCGGAATTAACTGCATAGACAATGCCTTCACTTTTAGGATCAAGAGCGATGGAATTTACTGAACCATTATTTATTGCCAGCTGTTTCCAAGAATCACCACTATTTTCTGTTTTGTAAATTCCCTTATTTTCAGTCCCGATATATATCACTTTAGAATTATGAGGATCAATGGCCATACTTAAAACACTCACAGAAGCAATAGTCTTTTTCTTTTCAATTTTTACTTTTTGTTCCCAGGTAGAACCCCTATCAACAGATTTAAAAACTCCTCCTGTTTTTATGTTTTTCGAAGGCATTCCGCAAGAAGCTCCAGTAAAGAGTAAAAGGAAAATTTGAAGCGCCAAGATATACAAAAAATTTTTCATATTAACTCAAAAGTTAAAATTCCGTATTAAAATTATTTATCAGTTATTTTTGAATTTGTCTAAAAATTTATCTAAATCCCTCGGCAATTTTGATTCAAGCTCTATCATTTTACCGTTTGGTAATTTAAATTTCAAATAATTAGCATGCAAAAAATGTCTAGGGAGTCCCGCTGGATATTTATGCCGTTTGAAAGTATATTTTTTATCCCCAGCTAAAGGATGTCCAATACTGGCGAAATGAACGCGAATTTGATGCATTCTTCCAGTTTTAGGAATCGCTTCAAGTAAAGTATAGTCTTTAAACCTTTCAATTACCCTGTAGGCTGTTTCAGCCTTTTTAGATTTTTTTGTTTCGTTTTTGCCCTCTATTGTTTTCTGTTTTATTGGAACCCTCTTTGATCTCTCTATGGGCTTTTTAATTATACCCTGTTCTTCCTTTATTTGTCCAGTTACTAAAGCAATGTAATGTTTTTCTATTTTTCGCTTCTGAAACTGATCTTTTAAATATTTAAAAGTTTGATTATTTTTAGCGACGATTAAAAGTCCCGAAGTGTCTTTATCTAAACGATGGACAATTCCAGGCCGAAGTTTGTTTTCACCGACATTTTTTAAATCTGGCCAACGTCCCAAAAGAGCATTAACTAAAGTGCCAGCTTTGCAAGTATTACTTGGATGAATAACTAGCCCAGCTGGCTTGTCAATAACAATAATATCCCTATCTTCATAGACAATATTAAACTTAATGGAAAAATCTGGTTCAAGGCTAATCTTTTCAGGGGGATAAATCTTAGCTAAAATTCTATCATCTTTTCTTAAAATATAGCTCGGATTCATCACTTCCCTGTTATTTATCAAAACACCCCTATTCTGAATAATTTTCTGAAGCCACCCGCGGGAATATTCTGGAAATTTCTCCACTAAAAATTTATCCAACCTAATCCCCTCTTGATCTTTTTTGACTTTTAGAATCACTAATTATTTATTATTAAATTCTCCGAATGGGCGCGACGGAGCCCGAACCTACAACCTCTTCAATGTTACTGAAACGCTATAACTTCTCTGGTGGGCTTGGGTGGATTTGAACCACCGACCTCTTCGATGTCAACGAAGCACTCTAACCCCTGAGCTACAAGCCCAAAAATTTTTTGGGGACAAGCCGAACTAGCCGTCCTTACTTAACGAAATCTTCTAAAATAATCTTTCATTGCTCCTTCTAAATTTCTATGCTTTTTAATTTCGGATAAAGATAGCCATTTATATCTTGAAATTTCTCTCTGGTTAGGATTAATTTTACTAGATTTTGTTTTACACTTAAAATAAAAGACAACTCTTGATGTTTGAAATTTCTTTTTAAAAATCATCTGATCCTGTCCGAAACCTAAAAATCCATCTATAATAATTTTCACTCCTAATTCTTCTTTTATTTCTCTTTGAAGAGCATTTTCAATTCTTTCGCCAAAATCTACTTTGCCGCCCGGAACTCTCCAACAACTAAATCTTGGATCGTAAATTAAAAGATATTTCTTATTTTTTTCAATAAAAGCACTAGCTATAGCCAAAGTGTATTGATGCTTCTTTTTAAATTTTGATTTGTAATTTTGCATTTTGAATTTAGTTCCGCACATAAATTATGTGCGGAACCTTTGGTGGGCCATCCTGGACTCGAACCAGGGACATCGACCTTATAAGGATCGCGCTCTAACCAACTGAGCTAATGGCCCTATCTCCTATCTGAATTTATATTATCTTATCTAAAGAAAAATGTCAATCTAAATTATCAGAGTGAGATGCATAATTTTCTACCTATAAAAAATTATTGACGAAATTTCTCATAGATGATAAACTTTAAGCATCAAAGAACAATGGACTCAAATTTGGTTTATTTTAACCAAAAAGGATGATATTGCT
>Ga0190352_1000268_pt1 | contig 13196 bp, 13 predicted proteins | sample 4872131011_MG_FD_161682 | JGI IMG/M metagenome (GOLD analysis project Ga0190352, IMG submission 161682) | Hydrothermal vent microbial mat bacterial communities from Southern Trench, Guaymas Basin, Mexico - 4872-13-10-11_MG | ecosystem: Environmental > Aquatic > Marine > Hydrothermal vents >...
TATCTAAGTCAATGATACTTAGGCGACGATGGGCCAATGCTACGCTGGGTCTATCTCCTATACGCTGACCTCTAGACCCTAATCGCTGACTGAAATAGTAGCCCTCATCATCAGGGCCACGATGGATAAGGGTGTTATTCATCTGTTGAATTAAATTTTGGCTAATAGGTTTGCCATTAAAATTAATTATTCCACAGATACCACACATGGTTTAGCCATAATTATTTATTTTTGCAAAACAAGGTAGCAATCCAAATGGGTTTTTTAAGGGGCCAATTTTTTTGAAGTCTCCAAATAATCCTGATCAAAAACCATCCCAAAACATTTCCCTTTGTTTTCAATGGCAAAGCGGCACATTTAGGGCATCTTGGATTGTCAAGAGGATTGTAATTCCATGCGTTTCCAAATTTTTGAGCAATGATATATAACCAATTTGGGAGTTTTGTTTCCTGTGGAGAAAGAAAATTTTTCCTCAATAAATATGCATGAGGAAGTAAGTGCTCAAGATTTTTTAAACTAAACTTCCTCAAATGCCCCCATGCATGAAAAATATGTCCACATTTAGAACATTTAACCCATTGAGCTGCAAGTGATTCCTCGAATGGAACTGTAATCAGGATATATTTTTTAGTTACACGGCAAATTTCCTTGAGACTTTGCAAAAATATCCATTTTGGAAGATGTTCAAGAACTTCTGTAACCAAGACTAAATCAAATTGACAGTTTTTAAATGGTAGAAATGCAATATTTCCTATTACTTTAGGTCCTATAAAAGATTTTATTTTCATTTTATCAATATCTAAACCTATTATTTGGAAACTATTGCTTATTTCATTTGTAACTCGGCCATCGCCACATCCTAAATTTAATATAGATTTAACATCTGATGGAATCATATTAATGGTTTCTTTTATTCTGATTTTTTCTTTATCAGAAATGTTTTTCATGTCTATCTTTTTGAATAGTCTGACTACTTATCGTTTGACATACTCCAAGCCAATAAAATCCAACCATTGTGATAGGGTCTTGATTCAAGGAGGAGTTCATATTTACCAGGTAAAGGGAATTTTTTTACAATTGAGGAATTTAAAAGGCCCGCTAGCTGCATTTTAAAATATGATTTTTTGCCTAAACCCCATGGACCTGTCTCTTGGGAAGAAGGATTTTCTTTTCTTTGAATAGCCCGCCAGATAATTTTATTTTTCTCATCATACATTTTAATTTTTAATTCATTTTGGCCTTCTAACCATTGTAGGCCTTTTTTTAAATTTTTTTCGTAAAGAGGTTCACCTAGGGATTTTTGCAACTCCAAAAAACTTACAATTGCCACCCCATCCTGATGTATTGAATAAACAGGGTAACCTTCAACAATAAAGCCTTTTTTGGCATTGTATATCCACCACCATTGTCCCAATTCTCCTTGGAAATTACAAATGACATTAGCACAATCTTTAGCTATTTTTAAAGCAGTTTTATTATCCAAAATTTGGTAATATTTGGAAAGAGCCATGATCGAATTAATTTGAGAGGCAAAGCTTCCTAAATTTTGATTTACTCGCATTATAACAATGTTTTTTCTTAAAGTTCTAGTAGTGAAAGAAAAAAGACCAGAAGTTTCGTGAAAAGTCTTAATTAATGCTTGAAATACCTCATCTGCTAGAGTTATAAGCTTTTTGCTTTTTTCTTTTGTAAGATATTCACATATTGCATATAAAAGATATGCGGTTTCCATTGAAGGAATAGGTTTTTTCTTATTTATAAGATTCTTAAATAGTTTTTCACATTGGATAATAATAGAATTAATATTTTCATTTTCTAAAACAGAAGCTGCCCATAATGCATAACTCCAAAAACCTAAATAGTCAGTAGTGGCAAAATTATTTAAAACATTTTGAAAAAGATCTTCAGGGACAAATGAAGGTTTTAACCCTTTTTCTCTTGCTTTTGCTAGCCCAATTATAGCCATGAGAGTGTAAAAAGGGTTTTCTCCTTCTTTTTGCAATTTACTTCCTAAGAGACAATGGCAAAATATACCCTTCTCTGATAGATACATTTTTTTTAAACCTTCATTGGCCAATTGAGCAAGTTTTTCTAACATCTTAATCTATCAATCTCCTTAGCTTGTTTTTTATCTTATTTTTCAAAGCACAAATGGTTGGATTCAAATCTCTTAGATCAAACAAATCAAATGCCCTAACTTTCCTTAAAGACCAAAGCCATTTAGCTTTAGTGAGCTCTCCTCTTTTTATATAGTATTCGGCCACCAAACGGTCTGCGGTTACACACATCCAGGCTTTATTTCCGCCATTTTTTATAACGGGTTTTACAGGCAATCCTAAAATATCACAGTAAGCAATATAAGGAATATTTACCCCATTTGCTATGGCTACACCTTCTTGATAATCTACACGGGAGACTGTAGGCTCAATAATGTAATATTTGCCATCACGTGGGTCTTTTTTGTATTCTATAGAACCTATTCCCCCAAAATTTGCTTTTTTAAAAATCTCGTAAGTTAATTCATGTAATTCAGGGGCATAGGCTGGTTCGCAAGTCGCAGTGCCTCCACAGAGCGGCCTCCATTGTCTAATCTTTCTACCTGTAAAGGAAGCTAGAAGCTTGCCTTCCTGACTAATATATTGCATACAAAAATATACTTGGTCATCCCCACCTGGAATGAACTCTTGTAATATGTATGTTTTGCAAAAAGGAGAAATTTCTTTATATAAAGAGATAAGTTCATTTTTATTTTTTAAAATATAAGCCTTAGCAATTCCTTTTATATACATTTTAACCTTTGTCTTAAGGATAACTGGAAATTGTAAACATTCAATAGCTTTTTCAACCTCCTCATAATTTTTAACAACTAAGGTTTTTGGGATAGGGAATCTATGTTGCTCAGCAAATTCTTTAAATAAAGATTTATCCATAAGAAGCTTAATAATATTATGGGATGGGAAAGGCAGAATAACATTTGAAGGTAATTCATTGCGGTGCTGCGAAAGATAAGAAACAAGTGCATCCATTACTGGGAATAAAATCATTTTCTGATTATTATTTGCTAACTTAGTTAGTGCATTAATTAAATTTTGTCCAATTATATTATCCACAAAAATTTTTTTGCCGTATTTTGTCTTCAAATCGCATCGATTTTGATTTTCTTTTCTTTCTATTATAATGAGCGGGATTCTTTGAGTGCCCAAAGCACGAACTACAGCTAAGCTGCCAGCGGAAAGAACTATAATAACTGCTATTGCCTTACTTTGCATTGTAAAAACTCTTTATAGCACTTACTACAAATTTATATTTTTGAATAGGTTTTGTGTGATTTATAGGAAGCATTAATAAACTTTCTATCCAGCTATTTTTTTTATAAATTTCTAGTGCCTGAAAATTTTTATAAGGTAAACAGTAGCCATATTGAGTTTTAATACCTTTGTAGAGTAAATATTTTGCTAAGGGATTATGTTCTAATATTCTCCCTTCTAGATCTCTAGAGACCATCAGACCATGGGTTAAAATATAGAAGCGGGATACATGATATAGATGTGCATCTTTTTGGGGAATAGAAATAAAACCAAAATTTTCTAATTCTTTTAATTCTTTAATGTAAAAATGAATAATTTGACTTCGCTTTTTATGGACAACATTCATTTTGGGAAACTCTTGTATAACAATAGCTGCGTCCAAATTAGACAGCTTTTTTGACTCATCTAGAGAATTCTTTGAAAAATAAAAATGATGTTTAGTGATTCGTTTAAAGAAGTAATCAATAACATCTGAATATCTCCTTAACTTATATAACCACCAAGAATTTAAAAATTCTTTAGTTTTTTCCCAATTTTTATAATTTTTATAAATTTCATATAAGAGCTTTTTTAAATAAGGGTTATTTACTATAAGACCACCTCCGCCAGAGCAGTAAGCATCTTTGCTTGACCAAAACTTATTATACCCACATCGCCAAAGGTGCCTAAAAAATTATTGTTATATTTAATACCAAAAGCAGATGCAGCATCATCTATTACAAAAATGGATTTATCATAATTTTTTATAATCTTGATAACCTCCTTAATGGGAGCTGGGTATCCATATATATGAGGAACAATTACAGCAAGTATCCTAGAACTCAAACTTTTTTTAAATCATCCACACAGATATTTAAATCTTTTTTAATATTAACAAACTTAGGTTTAAGTCCAACATCAGTTATAGCTTTTACAACGGATGAGCAAATATATATTGGTAAAAGTACCTCATCTTTTTGGGAAGTGCTAATCTGTCTAAATGCCTTTAAGGCTAATTTTATGGCCGTTTTCCCTCTATTGGTGGGAAAAAAATCATAAACTTTTAAATAATTTATTAGTTTTTCTCTAAGTTCTTGCAAAGCATGCCCCTTTCCTATTTCTCCTCTTAAAAGTAGATTAAAAAATAGTGAAATTGTGTTTGAATTCCAATAAACAGTTAAGGGATAAATTGGAGGGAATAAAGTTCGTAAATATGTCATTAAAAAATACCTATATCTGTATTTATCATCCGTCTTAGTTTATTAAATAATAAGAATATCAAATACCTTATTTTATTTATCTCTTCTGGAACATAGAACCCAAGAAAATATAGGAGAACAGGGAAGCTGACTAGGAAAATTATTTTGATCAATAAAGAGATTATAAGATTTTGAGAACTAACTAAATGGGCTAAAAAGAAAATAAATAGACTTACAATGGTTATTTTTGAGATTCTATTCCATTCACAACTTATAGGATAGACTTTTTGGCAAAAGAAATAAACAAGGCAGAACATAATGAAAAAAGAAACAGCAGTGGCATAGGCAGCACCCATACCTTTAAATTGTGGAATAAGCAAAATATTCAGTAAGATATTGCTCAAAGCTGATACAAAAACACTTATTCCGATGTAAATGGTCTTTTTTGAAACCATTATGCCATCCCAAAAAAAGGAGGCCATTCCCCTAAAAATATAACCCAATACCACAAAACCAACTACTTTATAAGCTGGATAAAATGGTGGGGCAGCCATTATCCTTATGGCATCTTTGGTAAAGAGAATAAGGCCTAGACCACAGAAGATAAGAATTAGCATGATATAAGTAAACATTCTTTCTATCGTCTTTTTCTCTGATTTACTGGCTAGTTCAAACATTTGAGGACCCCAAATCATATTGATTGGCCCCATAACTAAAACAGGCAACATATAGCCAAATTTGTAACCTAAGGCATAAATTCCAACTTCGGCCGTAATACTGAGTTTCTGTAGAATAAATCTATCTGCATAATTTAAAATAAATGTTCCTACATTGGCAGGAATCAAAGGTAGACTGAATTTAAGCATTGACTTAAATATAGGAAATGAAAAAAATAACTTATTTTTATAAATACAGTAAATACTTAAAAGGGGACAATACCATAATCTTGTAATAAGAGAGCTATAGAGAACACCCAAGACCCCTAATTTTAAAAAGACAATGAAGTATATATTAAAGCTAAGATTTGAGACCAAAGAGATTAAAGACATAAATGTGTAAAAAAGCGATTGTTTCCTAGCTATTAGATAGGCATCTGGAATGCTAGAAATTAAAGTTAAAGCTGTAGTTATGAAGATGATTTTAAAATATTTTTCATAAATCTGAGTATCAAATAATAAATATGATATTTTATTGGAAGTTAATTCAGAAATAACTATAAGCAAAATAGCACTAAAAAATATTGAGATATACGCAGTGCCAATTACTTGTTTTTTCTCCTGCTCATTGTCAAAATCATAATAAAATCTGATTACGGCAGCACCGATTCGCATAGTGATGAAGATACTCACAATAGTAGAAGTTAAGTCTAATAATTCTAACACACCATAATCGCTGGTGGTCAAATAGCGTGTATAGATAGGTATCATTAAAAAGCCTATAATTTTGCTAAGCAGAACACCAATACTATAGATAAAAGAATGTTTTAGAAATTTTCTAAAATAGGGTAGCATAGCTAAAAATTAAATACATCAAAAGCTAATTTTTTAAGACACTTAAAACGTCTAAAAAAGGAAGTTAAAAGGGCAGCCATACCAAAAAGACCATAATCATCAGGAGATAGGATTCTGGCAACAAAGACAGTGATTGTCCAAGATATTAGCTGAATGGCAATATTGCTGCCAAATAGCCAATAAGTGATAGAACGGGCCTTTCGGGTCAGTTGAGAAATTTCTTGAACGGGCATGAGTACTTGAGAAACTTATTTTAGAAATGGAAATCCAACCTTTTTCATTTGGTCTGATCCACCATACACAACCCTAATATTTTTCACGCCTCTTTTCATCCAATTATATGCCGCACGGGCACTTGTGCCTTCATTGTTTCAAGCGCAATAAAGGATAATAACTTTTATTTTAGACAATTTTTTAAACAATGTGAGATTCATCCTCCAAGTTTCGCTTTCCCGGAAATGAAAACCACCTGGGACATCTGGCCCTTCGTCTCCAACATGAACGAAGACTGCTTTGCCACTTCTATATAAAGCCAATGCTTGAATGGCTAATATTCTAGGGACTTGAGGATAGGGCATTTTGAACGGTCTAGGATATAACTTCATCAAAATTTTGTTATAAGGATGGATCCTTTCCTGTGCATTTAAAGTACCAATTATAATGAGTAGACCAAAAATTGGAAGTATGAATGAGATTAAACTTTTACTACTTTTCATTTTCTATTCTCCAACCAAAGATTAAAATAGTACAAGACAACCACCATAAGAATAACATCAATCGGAATATGATTTTATCACCACTGTGGGCAAAAGGAATGTTGAATTCTGTAAAAATCCATAAAATACCACTTAAAGGGATGAATAAAGCAAAAAATGTTAAAAATACTAATAATTTCTTTGAAAATCTCCACTTTAAGTTTAGCAGTTTCATTCAAATCTCCTTTTCAAATTTAATACCTTCCTATTATTGTTTCTCCAGCTATAACTTCTTGGTTTTCTTTTACTAAAATTTTTACTATTTCAGGAACCTCTAGAACAATAGTGCTTCCAGCTAACACCCTTCCCAAACGTTGCCCTCGTTTTACTTTTTGTCCAACTTTAAGATAAACTTGAGCCCTATTTGCAAAAAAACTTGTAATCTGGTGAACCTTAACAATGCCAATTTCAGTTTGAAAGGTAGTAATTTTCTGGTATGGAAGCATTTTTTTTAACATATAGTCTCCTATTTTAATATTGGCAGGTAACTTTTTACCTTCTCCTTCAATAGAAACTACTATACCATCCATAGGCACACGTTGTACATGTACATCTGTATAGCGCATTTCGATAATAATGTGTTTAACTCCATGCCAATTTTTAATGCATGTGATATACCCATCTGCAGGAGAAACAACTATGTTTGGTTCTGTAGGGATTTTCCGTTCAGGATCGCGGTTAAACCATTTAAGAAAACGGGAGTCTGTATGTTCAGATTTAGTTAGCCGAATGATTCCTTTACTTCCTTTAGGAAGAAGCGCACGAACAAAAGGAGGTAAATTTGGAAAATAATAACCCATTGTTAAAGCAACTGCTGTTACAACTAAAAAACAAAAAATCTGAAAAAAGAGTAATTGTTTTTTTGTAAACATTTAATCACCCTCTATTTTATCATTTTATATTTCTTATGTTAATACAAGTTATTTAATTTTTAATTCTTCTCTTAAAACTGCCTTTTCTAAACAAATAGGCATGGCAAATAGCCACCATAAAGCCTCAATGTAGAGTTGAGTGTGGAATAGCCCTGCTACTAAGTAGATAATAATCGCCAAGGATAAGGCAAAGACCTCTAAATTTGCCCTTGATTCTGAGGGTGTGCCCCTAGCCAATTTTTGAATATGCCCTAATTGTTTAAATACTAAAAGGATAATGAACATAAAAAATGCTAAGCCATGGATGCCCAGTTCACCATAACAGCGGACAAATGTATTATGGGCATCTCTGCCCACGACTCTTTCATCATAGTCTCCAATCATCCTCCCAAAATTTCCTATTCCAACCCCAAGGGGGTAATCCCTTAGCATTTTGAGAGAGGCCTTCCATATCCAGAGACGACTTGCTGCTGATCCCTCTTGTTCTGGATTTTTTAAGGTCTTCATACGGGCAAAAAATCCTGGGTCTACTAATTGAAAAAACAATACTCCGCCTAAAATAAGGTAAATAAGTATTTGTTTTCGCCATTTTTTTGGGGTAAAAATTATTGCATAGATTATAACTGCTAACATGGCTATAAATATGGCACGGGCCCTGGTTAAGATAATTCCATTTAAGATGAAGGCAGCACCTATCATATATAAAAATTTTAATGGCCACCTCTTTTCTTTAAGAATAGCTACTCCAAGGAAGCATAAAATAGCCCCCAGAAAGGTGGCAAATTCATTAGCACCAGTAAAGTCTGGGCCTCCCAACATATTTAGTCTTCCATGAATAAACATGGAGGCAGGGGCTTGATAGGCCTGAAATCCTAAAAACATACCAGCAGTAATTAAAGTAAAGATTAGCATTTGATAGTATTTAAGTGTGTTTACTACACGAGTAAACATAAAGAGGAAGAGAGATATCTTAAACATTTTGTTAAAGAGGTCATAACTATGTGTATCAGGAGCAATACCTAGAACAAGGCTTAGGGTAATAATGCCAATGAAGAGGTAAAAACTAGCTTCCAATTTATTATAAGGGCGGATTGTCCAATTAATCTTATTTTTTTGGAGCAACATGCCTGCAAATAGAAATAATGCCATAGTAAATGAATATCTTATAGGATATTGAGCCAATATTGCGCCCCACCAGACATGATCAGAATAGACGGAGTATGTGAATATATATCCACATACCCCCAAAATAGGATCAAAAAGGGCACCAAAGGCACAAGTTAAATAAATTGACAAAAATAGGAGAACTTTAAGGGGCATAATTGATTGGTAAGTTTATTGAGTTATTTATTGTTATTTGCCTGCGGCGTTATTTGTAGTTGTTTGCTGTAGTGTTATTTTTGAACGTTAGATTATTGAGGCGGTTGAGGATGTTTTCAAGTTCAATCAGAAGGTTGTGGCGGTTGAATTTTTCTATTTGGGGAGATGGTTGATATTGACTTTTCATCATTTTTGCCAATTTGTCAGTAATATCAGGAATATTATCAGGCTCACAAATTTCACCAGGTATACTGGTGGAATAAAATATTTCAGCAACATCACTTTTTTGTGGGGCAAGAATGAGAATAGGCTTACCGATGGCCAAATATTCATAAAATTTAGCAGAAACTTGAATTTTAGAATTTTCACCCTTAAAACCCATCAATAAAAGGGCATTTGAGCCCTTTAGATAGGCCAGGGCTTTTGATTTTGGAACAGTAGGAATAACCCTGACCAAATGAGATATGCCAAATTGTGTGGCTATATCCTTAAGATGTTCTCCATTGTATTCTGGCATGCCTATAAGCTGGAGGCGAACCCTCCTTACCAATCCAGGAGATTTTTGTTGAAGGAGAGAAAGTGCTTTAAACACAGGGATAGGGGAACGTGACCCATAGAATGTGCCTGTATGGGTTATGACAAAGCAGTTTTCATCAAATTCTTTTAATGGTTTTAAATTTTCATAGTCCTCAGGGTCGTATCCATTTGGGATATAGGAAATTTTATTCTTGATAAAAGGATAACGATTGATAAAGTCATTTTTCATATATTCTGTTACACAAATTATATGGTCAGCCTGTTTAACTGTCCATGCCTCTAGGATGCTATCCCAATGGTTGAGTATTTTATAAGGTATATTTCTAAATGGGTTTGCTCGCCAAGGGTCACGAAAGTCTGCTACCCAGGGTATTCTGGTAATTTTTTTGGTCAATCCAGCGATAAGATGGGCAGTCATATAAGGACTGGTAGAGTAAATTAGAGAAATTTTATATTTTTTAATAGCTTTAATAGCTTTTAATAAACCAAAAGGAAGCCAGCAGATGTGATTGTCAGGTATGTGCAACCACCATGTGAGCCAATCCTTGAGGCGTGAGAGGTGAGAAGTGAGAGGTGAGGGGTGAGAGGTGAGAGCTGAAACGTGAGAGGTGAGAGGTGAGAGGTGAGAGGTGAAACGTGAGGAGTGAGAAGGTGAATGGTTAGATTTTTTAAGTTTTCCAAGAATTTCTAGGGGATTAATGTAAGGTGCTCGTAAGATTTTCACAGAATTAGGTATTTTTTTTAATAATTCATAATCTAAAGGTGGTTCTGGATTTTTAACTGTAACTACTGTAATATCCCAACCCCGTTGAGCTAGTAGTCTAACCCAGGCCATGGTGCGATAGGTACCAGAAAGGGCACAAGGTGGAAAGTGGTAGGCTATGATAAGAAGATTTTTATTCATTTTTTACCAAAATAAATAATAGGGTATCCTGCAAATTGTCTAATCGGAGTTTGGTAATAAATTGATCATACAATATCGCTAGCCTAAAAAGCAGTATAGAAAACATAAATGGATATGGATAATGCCTGATAAAAATTATTTTTTCAATTTTAAGTCCTGTTTTATTAACTATGTTTTTAATAGCATATTTAGTGTTAGCTTTATAAAAAGTTGGAAAATTATCGTAAGCGTGTTCTCCGAATACTTTTTTAAGAAAATAACTTTTAAAAGAAGTTGGAAGTACATTACTTATTATAGAGGAATAATGCCATTTATTAGGAGTAACCATAATAATTTTGCCACCTGGTTTTAATACCCTTTTGATTTCTTTAAATACTTTATAGGGATTTTTTAAATGTTCACAAACACTTCGAGAAAAACATAGGTCTATTGAGTTATCTTTAAGCGGTAAATTTTCCAAATTAGCGGTGATTAATTTTATTTTGTTATCGTGAACTGAGAAATCTTTTATTAAATCTATTCCAATTGGTAATTTTATTAGATAAGAATATTTTGATAAAACTGCTGCATCAAAGCCACATCCAGCGTCTAGAATTATACTTTGAGAGTTTATGTTGCTTAAAATTTCTTTCTCTAATAGTTTATCTCGGGATGGAATATTGCCATAAAATTTTTTGATTAATTTATAACATTCTTTTTTAACTAGCATGATTTTGTTCTTTATTTATTTTTTTAAGTTTAACACGTTAACATGTTTGAACGTTTAAACGTTAACTTGTTAGAACGTTTGAACGTTAATTAAAACCCTAATAAAAACTTAGTAGTTTATTGAATGCTGAATTTAGCCAATTGCCGTACTTTGTAAGCTAACACCTTCAATCCGGGAAAGCATTTTGGGTTTAAGTTTTTCAATTTTAACGTGAACTACTTTAACACCATTTGCTTCTAATTTTTTGCCCAATTCTAAATTAAATTTTTTTTAAATCAAGATCAAATTCTGGCAAAAGAATAATTTCTGCTCCTAATGGTATTTTTTTCCAAATTCTGGATGTTCAAAAAGAAATCGGCTAAATTCAGCACTTAATTCAATGTTTTTTCTATCATTTCTTTTTCCATAATTTTTTCGCCTCATTGTATTTAGCAAATAACTTATGAGGTTTAAGGTTTCACGTTAGAACGTTGGAACGTTTGCACGTTAACTCGTTAGAACGTTAACACGTTAAAAAGTTGGAGTTATAAGTTGATGGGTACTTCGGAGATGACGTATCTGTATTTTCCGGATTTTTCAGGTTCTATTTCATTAACAAATTGGAATTCTATATGTACTGGGCTTTCCATTGTTTTTATGATTTCATCTTTGATTTTGTTTTGTGTCTTTGCAGTGAATTTTTGATTCTTTACAATTTTTATAAGCAGATAGTCTTTCTTTTTTTGAATGATTTTAAATGCCTCAATGCCTTCTAGATCACGCAAGATATAGATTAGAGAAAGGGCATGCATGATTTTGCCATTTGGGGTGATGATAAAGTCAGTTGTGCGTCCTTCAATATTGCTCATTAAAGGTGAGCCCCTTTTACAAGTACATATTTTGTTTTCTGGGCTAGCTACATCACCTGTGCGATAGCGAATAAAAGGCATGGCATAGTTATCAAGGTGTGTCACAATGATTTCTCCTCTTTCTCCTGGCTCTACTGGTCTATTGTTTTTTATAAATTCTACATAAATATCCTCTGTAATATGCATACTCCCTGCTGGGCATTCATGGGCAATAAAGCCACTATCTCTTCCACCATAGCCATTTGCCACTGGACATTTAAATGTCTCCTGAATTGCTTTTCGTTGAAAATCATAAAGCATATCTGCTGTGACAAAAATTACCTTTATACCGATGTTGCTTAAATCAATATTGTGTTTTTCTAAAAATTGACTAAAGAGATAAATGGAACTGGGATAGCCAAAGATATGTTTAGGTCTATATTTTTTAATAATTTTTGCATATTTAAACATCATAGTTTTACTCATTTTAAAGGCAGAAAGGAGTCTGGTATTAAATAACCAATCTCTTATATCTTTAAGTTTGTCTTGGGTGGAAAGTTCAACAGGAGAGCCCCATAAGACAATCTCTTTTTCTCCAATGTCTATTCCCCACCAGCGTCTTGCCCTTAAATGGGCAGCACGGTCATAACTTATTCTGCGTCTATCTACATAGAAGATTAATGGTTCGCCTGTAGAACCTCCGGTGTTCATGCGAATAAAGTCTTTTTTAGATAGATTGCGGGCACATATATCTAAAAAGTTTTCTCGTATATCTTTTTTGGTTAAAAAAGGTAGCTTGGCAAAGTCTTTAAAGGATTTAATGTCTTCAGGTGTGGCGCCTATTTGCTTAAAACGTTTTTGATAAAAAGCTACATTTTTATAGGCATGATTAAGCAATGCCTTTAATTTTTGCCATTGATATTCGCGGATTTTTTCTAAAGGACGCCACTGGATTTTTTCTAACTCCTGCAAACAAGCAAGCGTTTGGCGACCTAATAGCCTTTCGTGAAGAGGAAATAGGATATGTTTGATTAGTAAAGAATACATGTTAATATGTTTGAACGTTAACACGTAAGCACGTTTGCACGTTGGAACGTTAACACGTTTCAGTTACAAGTTACAAGTTACAAAGTTTGCAAGTTTACAAGTTGCAAGTTGCAAGTTAGAAAGTTGCAAGTTAACACGTTGGAACGTTGGCACGTTTATTACCATATTTTAGGTTTAAATGTTTTATCATTTAGTATTTTTACTGTTTCCCCTGTTTGTCCTATTACA
>Ga0190352_1000271_pt1 | contig 13177 bp, 24 predicted proteins | sample 4872131011_MG_FD_161682 | JGI IMG/M metagenome (GOLD analysis project Ga0190352, IMG submission 161682) | Hydrothermal vent microbial mat bacterial communities from Southern Trench, Guaymas Basin, Mexico - 4872-13-10-11_MG | ecosystem: Environmental > Aquatic > Marine > Hydrothermal vents >...
AAAAAAATGAAATAGTGGCAATAGAAATCCTAGATGTAAGCAAAAAATTCAAAATTCACGAATTATTTAAATTTGAAATAGAGAAACAGTCTTTAGTTTTAGGTTAATTTGCAACTGCCTTTTGATATGGCAAGGCCGCCAAACAAAATTACGTGTAAACGTCCCAATCAAGCCCAAAATTGATGAATAATGATGGTAAATGGGTGAATGGGTAGATGAGTAAGTGGATGGGTAGCGCTACACGCTATCCGCTAGAATTGATTAGGAACTAAGAGCCACGCGTTTTAAACTCTTGATAAACTACAAAAGTTGATATACAATGTATATCAAAATAAATGTATAGGAGATAGATATGCTAAAGGTGAAGGTTCAGAAGTGGGGAAATAGTTTAGGAATCAGGATACCAAAGAGTATAGTTGGAGTGATAGGGATTAGGGCAGGTTCAGAGGTGGAAATAGGGATTAAAGAGAATGTAGTTTTTTTCAAGCCTGTTAAAAGATATTCTCTTAATGATTTGATCTTGAAGATTTCTGAAGAAAATTTACATAAAGAGATAGATTTTGGCTCTCCAGTAGGAAATGAGGCATGGTGAGTAAGCGATATATCCCAGATAGAGGTGAAATTGTATGGTTAAATTTCAATCCACAAGCTGGACATGAACAAGCGGGAAAAAGGCCTTCTGTGGTCATTTCTCCAAAGATATATAATGAAAAAACAAATTTAGCTATTTTTTGTCCTATAACTTCTAAAATCAAAGGTTATCCTTTTGAGGTTAAACTGCCAGAAGCATGCAGGATTAAAGGAGTAATTTTGGCAGATCAGGTAAAAAATCTTGATTGGAACGTAAGAAAAGCTGAATTTATTTGCAGAATTCCTGATAAAACCTTAGAAGAATTAATAGCAAAGCTTTTATTGCTGATTGCAAGTAATACTGATTAGTTAACTAAGCACTATGCACTATGGACGTGCTAACGTTCCAATGTTCAAACGCTCTAACGTATCAACGTCTATCATTGAAAACCCTGATAAATTTGACTTTCTTGCAAAATCTTATTAATGTTTGTTCAAAAATTGACTTTTCTCGCTTTATGCAAGTGTTAGAAGAAATAAAAGATAAATGGATTAATGATGATTAATAAACGTGCATTCAAACGTTCTAACATTCTAACATGCCAACGTGTTAACGTGTCAAAATAGCAGGAGGTAAAATATGCAGAAACTTAAAGAAATAATGGAAAATCTCCCCCCAGAACTTCAACAAGAGGTTATTGATTTTGCTAATTTCTTACTCGCTACCAAGGTCAAGCCAAAACAAAAAAAACTGCGTATGAGCTGGGCTGGTGCTTTGAAGGAGTACAAAAAAAAATATACCTCTCTTGAACTACAAAAAAAGGCCCTTGAATGGTGGGGTGATTAATGTATCTAATAGATACAAATGTTTGGGTTGAACTCTTGTTAGAACAACAAAGAGCTAAAGAAGTTAAGAAATTTTTTCAGGAAATAGAAGCTAGTGTAAAAGATTTAAAAGAAATTTATCACATTTGTAAACAATTTAATCTTGATTTTGACGATAGTTACCAATATTTATCAGCCCTAAAGCATGGTTATATAAATAATCATTACAACGTGCAAACGTTCCAACGTGCTAACGTGCAAACGTGAAACCTTAAACCTCATAAGTTATTTGCCTTACGGCGTAATTCATAGTTATTGAGCTTCGCTGTAATTTATTGTTTAACTTGCAAACTTGTAACCTGAAACGTGTCAACGTTCTAACGTTCAAACGTTCAAACATTCCAACGTGTAACATATAAATTGCCAAACCCCCCCATCCATGCTATGTTAATTTAGGAGGTAAAATTATGACTCAGCAAGAGCTAGAAAGGGCAATACAGGAGGTGTGGGCATTATTTAAAGAAACAGACAAAAAAATTGCAGAAGTAAGCAAGACAGCAAAATTAGCATTTGATAGTGTTACTGCCCTTACAGGTAAATGGGGAAGATTTGTTGAAGGACTGATCGCCCCTGGCACAATATCTATGTTTAAAGAGAGGGGAATAGAGGTAGAAAAGGTATACCAGAGGGTAAAGGCACATAAGGATGGAAAGGAGATAGAGATAGATATCCTTGCTATAAATAAAGAATATGCAGTGCTTATTGAGGCAAAGAGCACATTGGGCATTGAGGATGTAAATGAGCACATTGAGAGGCTTAAGGCATTTAAAAAATTCTTTCCAGAATACAGTGCTAGAAAGGTAATTGGTGCAGTAGCAGGCATAGTAATAGAAGAGGAGGCAGATAAGTTTGCCTATCGTCAAGGACTTTTTGTAATAGGACAAACAGGGGAAACAGTAAAAATACTAAATGATAAAACATTTAAACCTAAAATATGGTAATAAACGTGCCAACGTTCCAACGTGTTAACGTCAGATTGTGGGATAACTAATTTTGAATTTTTATTTTCCCACTATTCCACATTATTTGATTACAAATTGGGTTTACTAAGCCACTTTCTATCAGTATTTTACCTCTTTCTCCCACTTTTTGCGACCCTTAATCAGATTTTTTGACTTTTTACACAGCCTGACGTGTCAACGTGCCAACGTGTTAACGTTCAAACGTGCTAACGCAATTTTAATTGACTCTTAACATTAACTATGTTAAAAAAACAAAATGAGAGTTTTTTATTAAAAAATTTAATAAAAATTTAATAAAAAGGTAAGTAATATGAAACAAACTTTAGAACAAGCTAAAAAAAAGTATGCAGGTGAATGGATTGCCTTTGTTGTTAAGGAAGAAAAAGATGAGATAGAAAAATTAGAAGGAGAAGTAATTGAGCACCATAAAGATAGAAGAGAGCTTCATAAAAGACTTAGAGAACGCAATATAAAAAATGCATATATAACCTTTGCAGGCCCTCTGATTAAACCCGGTTACTCAGTGATGTTCTAATGAAGCAACGTTTGGAAATTCCTTTAATTTTTAGAAATTCTTTAACGTGCTAACGTGCAAACGTGAAACCTTAAACCTCATAAGTTATTTGCCTTACGGCGTAATTCATAGTTATTGCGCTTCGCTGTAATTTATTGTTTAACTTGCAAACTTGTAACCTGAAACGTGTCAACGTTCTAACGTTCAAACGTGTTAACGTGTAAACGTTCTAACTTGCCAACTTGCAATTGCTTTCTTAAAGTGTTGATTGATTCTTGTCGCTGATCATGCTAGATTGTCATAGAAATAAAAGGGGGAAAATATGAAGTTAGATAGAATCACTATAAATCCAGAAATATGTTTTGGTAAACCTTGCATAAGGGGCATGCGTATACCAGTACACTTGATAATAGACTTAATAGCAGCAGGAAAAACTGTGAAAGAGATATTGAGTGATTATCCTTATTTAGAAAAAGAAGATATTAGGCAGGCCTTGCAATACGCTGCTGCTTTGGCCAGAGAACAAGTGGTAAACTTTTAATGCTGAAATTTTTCTTAGATATAAATATTTCTCCTCAAGTCAAAGAATTTTTAATAAATCTTGGATATGAAGCTTTTCATGCGGCGAATTTTGCTCTATTTAAAGCAAAAGATAGAGAAATTCTAGAAAAAGCTGTAGAGCTTGATAGTATTTTGTTAACAATTGATTTAGACTTCGGTGCATTACTAGCTGTGGAGGGAATAGTTGTACCAGGAGTTATAATTTTTCGGTTGGAAAATCCCTCTAGAGAGCAAATGCAACAAAAATTATTTCAACTGTTGCAGAGATATTCTGAAAAGGAACTCAAAGAAACTTTGATTATCATAGAACATACACGCATTAGACGACGAGAACTGCCAATACTTAAAAACATGAGAAGTAAGAAGTAAACGTTCCAACTTGCCAACTTGCAACTTGTCAACTTGCAACTGCTTTTTTGGGATGGCAAAGCCACCAAACAAAATTACGTGTAAACGTGCCAACGTGCAAACGTGCTAATCCAACGCAAATAATAAATAACTTGCAACTTGTAACTAAAATTTATTTATGCTAAAAAATTTTTATGAGGCAACTAGTGAAAAATTAGGGGAAAATATTTATGTATGCCAAAAGGAGGAAATTCAATATGACAATGAAAGATTACCTTGATAGGATTGACATAAATCCAAAAATTCTTTTAGGTAAACCAGTGATAAAAGGGACCAGAATACCAGTTTATGTGATTCTAGATCTTATTGCTGAAGGATGTAGTATAAAAGAGATATTAGAATATTATCCCTCTTTAAAAAAAGAAGACATTATTGCTGCTATAAAATTTGGTGCAGATGCTGCGAGATATAGGGAGTTAGAATTTGCAACTGAAGCTACTGGTTAAGGAATATCTGTAATTGTTTTGAGAATGAAAATAAAAAAGCCAGCTACAGTTAATCTTTTCTTAGAAGGTTGTTTTGATAAGCTAGAAAAAGAGCACATAAATCCATATGGTAAATTAATTGTAATTTCTGAAGGGAAAATTAGAATAAGAGAATAATTAATTCTTGGTTTATAAAAGACTTAACTTAATCTAGAAAAATATTTTAGCCAACTGCTTAAAGACTAAGGACCACGCACTACGGACTAGGGACTAAGCACTACGCACTAAGGATGTGTAAACGTGCAAACGTTGAAACGTTCATGGCACATATTTCATCAGAGTGAATATAAATTTGCAGAAAATATTTTAAACAACATCTTAACGTGCTAACGTGTTAACGTGATGATATGATTTCAAAAATACAAACCTGTGTTAGAGAGGGAAATTATCGCTTTACTTCACATGCAATTGAAAGATGCATTGAGAGAGACATATGTCCGGCTGAAATAAAAGAAGCTATTAATTCAGGTGAAATTATAGAAAGTTATCCACATGACAAATACGGTCCAACTTGTTTAATTCGGGGAATTACTAAAAGAAAAAGGATTTTACATATACTTTGTTCTTTAGACCCTGTATGGATAATTACAGCTTATGATCCTACATTAAGCCCAGAAGAGTGGGATAAAAATTTTAGAATCAGGAGGAAAAAAACATGAAATGTCCAGTATGTCACGTAGACATGGTGAAAGTCAAAAAAGGAGAAATAGAGTTAAGAGTAAAAGGTAAGTTGTATCTTGTGAGAAATATTTCTTACGAAGAATGTCCCATTTGTGGCGAAAAGGTGTTTTCTCCACAAACCAGTCAATGGATTTATGAAAAAATTAAATTAGGCGAGTATAAAGAGGAATTAATTACCTTACCAGTTTTAGATGGAACATATGGATAAATGAAAAAAACTTTGCCATTTTCGGATCTTTCATCTCTTGGTATATATTTTATCAAAGTGAATGCAAGTTTATAGAAAATATTTGAAAGGCAGGGGGTAGCGTATAGCGTTTAGCAGATAGGATGAAATGGAAATAAAATTTAGTAGACATGCTAAAAAGCAAATGAAATGGAGAAAAATAAGTGAAGAAGATGTAGAATTAACTATAAATAATCCTGACAAATTAGAAGATCCAATAAAAGGGAGAAAAAATGCTTTTAAAATCATAAAAGGCAGACTATTGAAGGTAACTTATAAACATGAAAATAATAGTATAATTATAATTACAGCAATAGTAAAAGGAGAATTATGAAGATAGAATATGATGGAGAAATTGATGCATTGTATATTCGCTTGCAAGAAAAATATGTAGCTAAAACGATAGAAATAGAAGAGGGACTTAATATTGATTTAGATGAAAATGGTAGGTTAATTGGATTAGAGATATTGGATGCTACCGAAAGATATTCCTTGGCTGATGTTTTTAATATTTCTACTGAAAATTTAATTCTTGAAGAAAAAATGGTAAAAAACTAACCGCTATCCGCTAGAATTAACTAACCCCTAGGGACTAAGCACTAAGAACTAGGCACTAAGCACTAAGTACTAAGGACTAGGGACTAGGCACTAAGCGACTAAAATGCTCAATGCCTTAAGTATTGATTTAGAAGACTATTTTCAGGTAGAAGCATTTGCCTCAAGAATAAATTATAATGAGTGGGATAATTATCCTTGTCGTATAAAACAAAACACAAAAAAAATTTTAAATATTTTAGATGACTATCAAATAAAAGCCACATTCTTCTGCCTGGGTTGGATCGCCAAAAGATATCCTTCTTTAATAAAAAACATTGCTCAAAGAGGACATGAAGTTGCCTCACATGGCTATGCTCATAAGCCGATTTATAAACAGTCACCAAAGGAGTTTAAAGAAGATATAAAAAGGACGAAAAATATACTTGAGGATATTACTGGAAAACCCGTGTTTGGTTACCGTGCCCCTACTTATTCCATTACTCAAAAAACTTTATGGGCATTAGAAATTCTTGCCGAAGAAGGTTATAAATATGATTCAAGTATTTTCCCTATTAGACATGACTTATATGGCATACCAAATGCACCTAGATTTCCATTTGTAGTTACGTTTCAACATTCACATGTCACACGTTTTAATATTCAAACTTGCAAACTTGCAAACTTGCCAACTTGCCAACTGCTAAGAGAATTTCCCTTAACCACTTTACGAATTTTAAATATAAACATCCCTATTGCTGGAGGTGGCTATTTTAGGTTATTCCCTTATGCATTCATTAAAAATGCCCTAAAATATATAAATATTAAAGAAAAAAAACCATTTGTTTTCTATCTTCATCCCTGGGAATTAGACCCGAATCAACCTCGCATAAATCATATACCTTGGCGCTCCCGCTTTAGACACTATGTGAACTTAGGCAAAACTGAGAAGAAATTTAAAAAACTTTTGTCAGACTTTAGATTTACTACGGTTTTGAAAGTTTTAAGTACTCAGTTTTAAGTAAAAATGAGCTATCATTCTTTTGAGGAATTAGACGTTTGGAAACGAGCATGTAGATTGTCAGTAAATATCTATAAAACTTTCGAAAGCTGTAAGGATTTTGGATTAAAAGACCAGATAACTCGTGCTGCTGTTTCTATTGCATCAAATATTGCCGAGGGTTATGAGAGGGATTCTGTTAAGGATTTTATCCGTTTTTTAAACATATCAAAAGGTTCGGCAGCGGAATTAAGGACACAACTTTATATCAGCAAGGAAATAGGATTAATCTCAAGTGAAAAAATGAATGAGTTGATTAGGGAATTGAAAGAAATCTCTTCAATGTTACATGGTTTAATAAAAAGCTTAAAACTTCAAACTTAACACTTAACACTTAAAACTTAACACTTCAAACTTCAAACTTAAAACTTAAAACTTAAAACTATGATCATCCACCCCTACACCCCATCTGACCAAATTGCCTGGGATGAATTTGTCCTAAACCATCCTGAAGGAAGATTTTTTCATCTTATTGGCTGGAAAAATGTAATTGAAAAAACTTTTGGCCATAAAAGTTATTATTTATTAGCTCAAAATGGTTCAGAGATTGTTGGCATCTTACCGTTATTTTCTGTAAAAAGTTTTCTTTTTGGAAAAAGCTTAACTTCAATAGCTTTTGGAACTTATGGTGGGGTCTTGGCCAAAAATAAAGATGAAGAAGTCGCTCAAAGTTTATTAAAAGAAGCCATAAAAATTACTCAAAAAGAAAATCTTGATTATCTTGAATTAAGAAATTTATTCCGTAGAGAACCAAACTGGCCTGTTAAAGATTTGTATTATACCTTTAGAGGTGAAATTTTTCCAAATCTTGAAGATAATTTAAAGGCCATACCTCGTAAGTCAAGAAGAATGGTAAGGATAGGCCGTGATAAATATAAACTTAAATCAGAAATAGCTAAGGGAAATCTATTAAATGAATTTTATGAAATCTATGCCCATAGTGTTCACAATTTGGGAAGCCCAGTTTTTCCAAGAGCTTTATTTAAAAACTTTCTCCAAGAATTTAACAATGACTGCAAAATTTTATTAGTAAGAAATCCTGAGGGTAAAGCCATAGCTGGGGTCATGAGCTTTTTTTACAAAGATGAAGTCTTGCCCTATTATGGTGGATCTTTGCCTGAAGGCAAAAAAATGGCAGCCAATGACTTTATGTACTGGGAATTAATGAAATATGGCTGTGAACATGGTTACAAAATATTTGATTTTGGCCGTAGTAAAAGAGGCACAGGTTCTTTTGATTTTAAAAAACATTGGGGATTTGAACCAAGACCTTTATACTACCAATACTATTTACATCGTCTAAAAGAGATACCTAACATCAGTCCTATCAATCCTAAATACCAGAAAAAGATTGAGATGTGGAAAAAACTCCCTTTTGCCCTTACAAAAATCTTGGGCCCAATGATTGTAAAATATATTCCTTAGATACATTGCGTAAAAATTTTTACTATATCTTTCCTATATTTTACATGATGTGTATCTTTGGATTGTCTTCCATACCAGATTATGGCAGTAGAAACAGTCAATTCCTTTATTTCATTTCTCCAAGTATACAGAACTTTCTTCATATCCCTGAATTTGGCATTCTTGCTTACTTATGGATGCTGGCCTTAGATAAAAATTCCTTGTTAAAGGCAGGATGGTGGGCTGCTGGCATTTCTATCATTTATGGTTTTTTAGATGAATTTCATCAATTATTTATTCCTGGACGTTATGCCTCTTTTGGTGATATAATATTTAACATATTAGGTATAATTGTTGGAATTATGATATATAGTTTATTAGCTCATGGCCATTAATTGTTATCATTTTAAAAACTATAAAACAAATAACTATTGACTAATGAACTACTAACTAAGGACAAAAACAGGCGGGTAGCTCAGGGGGAGAGCGCCCGGTTTACTTCCGGGAGGTCGCGCGGTTCAAATCCCGCCCCGCCTACCATATAGCTTGTTAGTCCATGGTTGTTAGTCCGTAGTCCGAAAAAACAGTTAATTATCAATAACTAAACTATTCGCTAAATAATTATGTTTAAATTTGAAGAACTTGATATCTGGAAAGAGTCAATAAATTATGCTTCTAGGATCTACAAAATTACTGAAAGTTTCCCCTCTGAAGAAAAATTTGGCTTAGTTACTCAGTTAAGAAATGCCGTTATATCCATCTCTCTAAATATAGCTGAAGGCTCTGGTCGATATCATAACAAGGATTTTATACGTTTTTTACAAATTGCCATTAGTTCACTTTATGAAGTTGTATCTGGATTTTTTATTGCAAAAAATGAAAGATATATAAATGATAATGATTTTAAATCTGCATATCCAGAAGCAGAAAAAATAGCTAAAATGATTAATGCTTTTATCTCCTATCTTAAGAAGAACCATCGTCAATCGACTATTGACTAAACAACTAAATAACCATCGACCAATGACCAAATGAAAATTCTCTTCCTTGCCCATCGCATTCCTTACCCACCTGACAAGGGAGATAAAATTCGTTCTTTTAATGAAATAAAATATTTATCGCAAAATCATGAAATTCATTTAGCCTGTCTAGCAGATGATCTTAATGATTTAAAGTATACAAAAAATCTCAAAGAATATTGCAAAATAGTAAATATAATCCCTCTTAAATTAAAAACAGCCAAATTTAAGACAATTTTTTCTCTTTTGAATAAAAAACCTTTATCAGTATCATATTTTTACTCTAAAAGACTACAAAAAATTATCAACCATTTACTATCAACCAATAACTATGATGCTATTATTTGTTTTTCCTCATCTATGGCTGAATATATATTTCAATCAACTAATCAACTAATCAACCAATCAACCAAACTCATTATGGATTTTGTTGATATAGACTCTGACAAATGGAAACAATATGCTGAATATACTAAGTGGCCATTTTCTTGGATATATAAATTAGAAAGCAAAAGATTAGCTCAGTATGAGAAGAAAGTGGCTCAAATCTTTCATTATTCTATCTTTGTATCCAAAAAAGAAGCAAAATTATTCTATATGCAAAATCCTGATATAAGAAATATTTTAGCTATACCAAATGGTGTTGACTTTGATTATTTCAACCCAAACCAACTACCAACTAACAACCAACGACTAACGACCAATTACCCAATGCTCCTCTTCACTGGTGCCATGGACTACTATGCCAATGTAGATGGTGTTATATGGTTCTGCAAAAAAATATTTCCTTATTTAATTAAAAAATATCCTAAACTCAAATTTTATATTGTTGGCCGTAATCCTACACCATCAATAAAAAAATTATCCAATCCCAACATAATAATCACTGGTTATGTGGAAGACATCCGGCCTTATTACCAAAAAGCCACTATCTATATTGCGCCTCTACGGATTGCTAGGGGTATCCAAAATAAAATTCTAGAAGCAATGGCTATGGCTAAACCCGTGGTCTCTACCTCTAAAGCCTTTGAGGGCATTGAGGCAACTCCTAATAAAGATTTATTGTTAGCTGATTCTGAGAAAGAATTTATTGAAAAAATAACAGGGCTTTTACAAAATCCAGAAAAACGCGAATCTTTAGGGATTTCTGCCAGGCAAACTGTAGAAAAAAACTACTCCTGGCAATACAATTTAAGAATATTGGAAGAAATTCTAGCCTCTTAACTTGCAACTTGTAACTTGCAACTTGTAACTTGTAACTTGCAACTTGTAACTTGCAACTTGTTAACTGAAAAATGTGCGGCATTTGTGGTATAGTTGATTTTAGCGGTACGCCTATTAATCAGGACTTAATGCGCCAGATGAGTAACACCCTTACCCACCGTGGCCCTGATGATGAAGGCTACTACTTTAATAAACAGAAGATAGCGAATAGTGGTCAGCGTATAGAGAATAGACCCAGCGTAGCATTGGCCCATCGCCGCCTAAGCATTATTGACTTAGATACAGGACATCAACCTATGAGCAATGAAGATGGTACTATTTGGATTGTGTTTAATGGCGAAATTTATAATTTTATAGAATTAAGGAATTTTCTTAAAAAAAGGGGGCATAGATTTAAAACAAGAAGTGACACTGAGACTATAATTCATGCTTATGAAGAATGGGGAGAAAATTGTGTAGAAAAACTGCGTGGTATGTTTGCCTTTGCCATTTGGGATGAAAAACAAAAGAAACTTCTCCTTGCCCGTGACCGTATAGGGATTAAACCTCTTTATTATTACATCAACAATCAAAAACTTACCTTCGGTTCAGAGATTAAAGCCATTCTTCAGGATCATACCGTTAAAAAAGAAATAAATTTAAAGGCCTTCTCAGATTACCTTTCTCTTCTTTATGTACCTGCCCCCAAAACAATGTTTAAAAATATTTATAAACTTCTACCTGGACATATCCTAATTTATTCCCAAAATGGCCTTAAAATAAAAGAATATTGGGATATAAGCTTTGCTCAAGTTAAATACAAATCACAAGAACAATGGGCAGATGAATTATTTCAACTACTTACCAAAGCAGTCAAAATACGTTTAATAAGTGAAGTTCCTTTGGGGGCCTTTTTAAGTGGTGGTGTAGATTCTAGTTCTGTTGTGGCTATTATGGCTCAATTGATGGAAGAGCCAGTAATTACTAACTCTATTGGATTTAAAGAGGCAGCCTATAATGAATTAGATTATGCCCGTGAAGTAGCAAAATTATTTCATACCAATCACCATGAATACACTGTAACTCCAAATGCTTTAAATATTGTTGATAAATTAGCCTTTCATTATGATGAACCATTTGCCGATTCTTCAGCCATCCCTACTTATTATGTATCTCAAGTGACAAAACAAAATGTTACTGTTGCCCTTTCGGGGGATGGTGGTGATGAAAACTTTGCTGGGTATCGCCGTTATTTTTATGACAAATTAGAAAATAGAATAAGAAAGGTTATTCCAGAAATCTTTCAGAAAACATTTATTGCCAGTTTGGCCAAAATTTACCCCAAAGCCGATTGGCTTCCTCAAATCTTTCGTGCCAAATCATTTTTAACCAATTTATCTCTATCTCCTCACAAAGCCTTCTTTTATTCTGTATCTCAACTTTTACCTGGCATGAAAGAAAAACTATTGAACAAAGACGTCTTTGCTACCCTTAAAGGATATGATACTGCATCCATATTTGAGACTTATTTCAATAAGGCTGCTCAAACAGATGACCCCCTTTCTAGAGTTCAATACATAGATATAAAAACCTATCTTGTTGATGATATTTTAACTAAAGTTGACAGGGCCAGCATGGCCCATGCCTTAGAAGTAAGAGTGCCTATCCTTGACCATAAATTTATGGAATTTGTTGCTACAATTCCTTCTTTTTTAAAACTAAACGGACATGAATCAAAATACATATTTAAAAAAGCCATGTCTCACTTATTACCTTCATATATATTTGACCGCAAAAAAATGGGATTTGTTATCCCTATTCAAAGATGGTTTAGAAAGGAGATAAAGAAACTTACCGAAGATATATTGTTTAATACAAAAGCCAAACAGCGTGGTTTATTTAATTATAAATTCATTGAAAAACTCTGGCATGAACACCAACAAGGGATTGGCAACCATACATCTATTCTTTGGGCTCTACTTATGTTTGAAAAATGGTACGAAAAGTGGATGGAATAACGTGTAGCATATAGCGTGTAGCGTAGAGGGTATAGCGTGTAGAGTATAGTTTTACTTCCGCTAATTGCTAAACGCTTAATCACTAACTGCTACTCGCTAAACGCTTGTCAGTTATTATGAAGATAAAAAGCTATAAAGATTTAGATGCATATAAGAAAGCGTATAAAGTAGCAAAACTGGTTTATAATTTAACAAAATCCTTTCCCAAGGAGGAACTTTATAGCCTTACTGCTCAACTTAGAAGGTGTGCTATTTCAGTACCCTCAAATATAGCAGAAGGTTACATGAGAGGTTCAAAGGAATATACTCAATTTCTAAAAATCGCTTTGGGCTCAGCAGCAGAGTTAGAAACACAACTTTCTTTAGGTAAAGATTTAGGTTTTTGTAAAGACAGTCAATTTGAAGAAGTTTATCAACTAAACCAAGAAGTTATAAAACTTTTAAAAACTTATATTAACAAACTATCTACTAAACACTAATCCGCTAATCCCTATTCGCTAAACGCTAACCGCTAACCCCTATGAACTACCTAATCATGCACATAGTCGGCGCCCGCCCCAATTTTATGAAAATTGCTCCTCTTGTTAAAGCAATTAAGGAACATAATCAAACAGGTATTTCTCCTCATTTGGACCAAATAATTGTTC
>Ga0190352_1000276_pt1 | contig 13051 bp, 15 predicted proteins | sample 4872131011_MG_FD_161682 | JGI IMG/M metagenome (GOLD analysis project Ga0190352, IMG submission 161682) | Hydrothermal vent microbial mat bacterial communities from Southern Trench, Guaymas Basin, Mexico - 4872-13-10-11_MG | ecosystem: Environmental > Aquatic > Marine > Hydrothermal vents >...
CTTCGGATGTGTTAGTAATTCCTTACACACGTGCATCTCAAAGTGGGGTGGCGCATATAGGAATGGCTTTTGGAATGCCGATAATTGCATCTGAGGTCGGTGGGCTGAAAGAGAGTCTGGGGAAATATGAAGGAACGGTTCTTGTTCACCCTGGAAGTGTAGAGGATATAACAAAGGCTTTGAGGTATGTATTCAATGAACAACGGGGTGAGTTCAAGGCGCCTGATGAGCTTAGATGGGTAGAAATAGCGAAGAAATGGTTTAAACTGGTTAATTCGGTGAAAGAATGAAAATAATTCAAGTCTGCCCTCGATACTATCCTGATATCGGCGGTGTGGAAACGCATGTGAAGGAGATAAGTGAGCGATTGGTGAAAAGAGGATTCGAGGTTGAGGTTGTCTGCACCGACCCAGCGGGGAAACATCCAAAAGGAGATGTTATAAACGGGGTTAGGGTGAGGAGATTTCGGTCAATAGCGCCAAACGATGCTTATTTTCTTGCGCCGCAAATCTATTTTTATCTTAAGAAAGTGAAATGCGATGTGATTCATGCACATAATTATCATGCACTACCTGCATTTTTTGCAGGGTTAGCGAAGAAGGACAGGAAGTTTGTTTTTACCTCGCATTATCATGGGAGAGGTCATACGGGCTTTAGAAACATCTTGCATAAGCCATATAAATTCGTTGGGTCGAGAATATTTAAAAAAGCAGATAGAGTTATTTGCGTCTCTCGTTACGAGAAGGAGTTGATAAAAAAAAATTTTGGGCTCTCGGACGATAAATTAGTTCTTATTCCAAACGGTATAAATTTAGAGGAGTTCAGAATCAAAGGTGGCGTTAAGGATAAGAAAACAATTTTGTATGTTGGCAGACTGGAAAGGTATAAGGGTGTTCAGTACATAATTAAAGCTTTGCCATATTTAGAAGATTATAAGTTAGTGATTGTTGGTAAGGGACCATATGAAGGGGAACTAAAAAAATTGGCATTTACTATTAATGTTAATGGTAGAATTGAATGGCTAAAGGATTTATCACGAGAAGAGCTTCTGGAGCAGTATAAATCCGCGGGGGTTTTTGTTTTTCTCTCTTCTTTTGAAGCTTTTGGAATAACGGTAGCAGAAGCGTTAGTAAGTGGGATGCCGTGTATAGTGGCAGAGAAAGGTGCATTAAAAGAATTTGTAGATGATAGGATATGCTTCGGTTTAAGTTATCCAATAAATATAAATGAACTTGCGGAAAAGATTATTGAGGTGTCTAAACGAGCGATTGATTTTTTGAGGTTGCCAAAGGCTGAAATAGAAATAAAGTCGTGGGATGAGGTGGTAGATGAGCATGAGGAACTATACAGAGAAATTTAAACTGGCTGGAACAGAAGAAAGACCGATGAACTTTGTGTATTTCATTCTTAGAGAATACTTTCATGGAAAGGTTTTAGATGTCGGTTGTGGACGGGGAAGGCATCTCAAGCTAATGCCAGAGGGGAGCATTGGTATTGATTTATATCCAAACAAAGAGCTGGTCGGAGACTACGAGCTATTGATACACGATTTGAATAATGGACTTCCATTTACTAAAAGATTTGGTAAAATATGGAACTCGCTTCTCATTGTTAAACGAATTTCAGCAGATTTATGGTTCATTGCTGCAATGTCACAGTCGAGGGAGGAAAAATGAAACTCTGCATCATCGTTCCATATTTCACACCATACGTAAGGGGTAACGAATATGGATTAGCGGAAAGCCTGATAAAACGTGGATATGATGTCACGATGATTGCATCAAGAGGAAAAGCGCCGCGGGAAGTCAAGAAGTATTTCTCAGGGGAATTTGACTTTAAGGTAAAATATCTGCCAACGATATTGGATATTGGAGAAAATCCTATCGTTTTCGGGCTGAATCTTGAAGGATATGATGTTGCATTATTGCAAGAAGATTACCCGTTTATATGTCATAAAGCATACGCAGAAGCAAAGAAGCGAGGAATTAAAACGATTCTCTCGTCAGAACGCACATATTATCCTGGAGGAATAAAAGGGACAATTCTGAAAGCGCTCGATAAACTCAAAAATGATAAATTACGGGAGAGGGTGGACGTGCTAACGGCACACTGCTCTGCGGCAAAGGAATTTATGAAACGAGAATTAGGGGTAAAAAGGGAGATAGAAGTCATACACGTGGGTGTGGATACAGAATTATTCAAGCCAATGGAACGAACAGGAGAGTATTTAATGGAAGGCGAATTTACAATTTTGACCGTTGCAAGATTGCACAAATATAAAGGTATAGAATATCTAATAGAGGCAATGCGGTTTTTGCAGGACCAAATTCCAGAATCAAAGCTGTATATTTTAGGGAAAGGAGCAGAGGAAGAGAATTTGAAAAAACTTGCGAAAAAACTCGGCTTAGAGAGAAGAGTTGAGTTTATCCAAAATCCAATTCCAAACTATGAAATGCCTTTTTTATACGGGGAATGCGATGTTTACGTTCAACCAAGCATAATAGAGCCTTACGGGATTGCGGTATTGGAGGCGATGGCGTGCGGAAAGCCGGTCATTGGCACGAAAGTGGGGGGGATGCGGGATACGATAAAAGATGGTGAAACGGGTTTTCTTGTGGAACCCGGGAATGCGGAGGAGATAGCAGATCGAATAATGATATTGAGGGACGAAAATAGAAGGGTGAAAATGGGTAAAAATGCGAGGGAATGGATTGTTGATAATTTCGATTGGATGGTGATTGGGAAGAGATATCAAGAAGTTATAGAGGAGTTGATATGAACATGAAAGAAGAATACGATAAAAAGTACTTCGAGAAAACGGCGGAAGATGTAGGGCTTCTGCTTAAGAAGCGAAGACCTGTATGGAGCAGATGGACGCGGATTATTCGAAAATATGAAGCTTCAGGAAAACTTCTTGACGTGGGGTGTGGCCCTGGCTTCTTCTTAGCGTATGCGGAGAAACATTATGATGTGCATGGAATAGATATTTCAGAATATGCTTTAAAAGAGGCGAGACAAAGAGCACGCAAAGCTAAGCTATCTGTTGGAGACGCAACGGATTTAGATTGCAAGAATGATTATTTTGATATTGTGACATGTTTTGATTTATTAGAGCATCTTCCCAATCCCGGGTTAGCGTTGCAAGAATTCCGTAGGATTTTAAGAGATGGTGGCATATTGATAATAAGAGTTCCTAATATGGAATCTATTGGTGCAAAATGGAAAAAAGAAGAATGGTTCGGGCATCGAGACAAAACACATGTGTCGTTATTATCCAATGAGGAGTGGATAAATCTGCTGAAAGATACCAATTTCAAGATTTTAGAGGTATTCTATGATGGGTTATGGGACACACCATATTTTAAAAGAGTCCCGAAGATCTTACAGGACATTATTATCAAGATTCCATCGTTAATATTATTTTGGTTTGGAATAAAATTTTCAAAAAGATATGGGGAGAATTTGTGCATGATAGCTTGTAAGAGGCGATGACTATGTCCTCTTTATTCGAACTGCTAAAAAATGAGCAAAAAGTTTGTATAATGTGCACTATTTTTCCCCCATACCCGGAAAATGTGGAGACGTTTAGAGGTGGAGTCACTGAGGTGCAGGAACAACTATATAATGAACTTGTAGAAAATGGTACTGACGTATTCGTCATTTCACTCTCCCTTTACGGTAAATCACCAGATAAGGAAAAAGTTTACCGGGTCGGCACGTATATCCCATACGGCAAAAACAAGCTTAGAAGATTGATGTTCCCTATTCTGGAATTTTTTAATCCCCTGATATTTTTCAGGGTGATAAGGATACTGAATAAAGAAAAGCCATCGGTCATTGAACATGCCGGAATGCTCCAGGGGTCAGTTGCACCGCTCGTTGCCGCATTGCTGCTGAAGAAGAAGGTCTTTATTCGCAACGATTGGCTGTGTCCAAATCTATATGCGAAGGAGCATCCTTGCAGTGATGTAGAAAGGCTGAAGGAATGTGCAAGTTGTTTGGGTATCGAGAACGTTTTTTTAAAGCCTTTTGTTGGGTTGTATTCTGTTTTGATGTTAAAATTGAAACGATTCCTGTGGAATAGGTGTTGTGCCGTGATTGTTCAAAGCAGTTATCACAGGAAGCTTCTCGCAGGATGGGGGATAAAACCGGAGAAAATGATAATGATACCTCCTGCATCTACGATATATGAAGAGCCGTTATATACCGAAGAATTGATAAAGCTCAAAGGAGATAGGATTGTTCTGGCATATATAGGTCGCCTAACGAAGGAAAAGGGATTTGATTTGCTTTTAGAATCTTTCAAGATGATAAAGCAAAAACGTTCGGATGTATTATTGCTGGTAGCGGGGACTGGTGAGTTAAGAAGGGAGATGGATGATGTGGAATATCTTGGGTGGGTAGAAAAAGAGAGATTGGGGAGCGTGTATAAGGTGGCTGATATTGTTATCGTACCGACAGTTGTTCCAGAGGCGCATCCCGCGGTCGTAGATGATGCACTCAAATATGAAAAGCCTGTTGTTGCCTTCAGGGTTGGTGCGCTTGAGGAGATGATGGGCGACAAGGGTATCTATTGTGATGAAATCTCATCGAAATCCTTATGTCAAACAATTATCAAAACAATAAACAATATGCAATATTATCAAGGTGAGTAAATGGAACTCGACCTGGGCGCACCCGTGAGATATGGGGCATTCGCAATAAAAAAGAGGCTGGGTCTGGCTGAGAAATACATTACATTCAATAATATGAAGGTTTTGGATATTGGTTGCGGTAATGGTGCATACACATTGGAAATTGCCAGAAAAATATCGAACTACTACTAATGAATGCTGAAGACCTACTATTTCCTGATAACTATTTCGATCTTGTTACCATGATTGAGGTCATCGAACACATCCCGGATCAAGACAAAGCACTTCAGAACGTACGAAGGGTTTTGAAAAACGATGGGCGGCTCGTCATTTTCGCACCCAATAAATTTTTCCCGTTTGAGACCCACGGTGCCCGGTTTAAAGGTGAAAAAATACACCATGTAATTCCATTTTTATCCTGGCTTCCCAGCAGTGTTCATTCAAGATTTGCCGATGCCCGGATTTACACTCCCAACGAAATGATGAGGTTATTAAAAGATAACGGTTTTGAAGTCATAATAATCGATTTCATGCTTCCACCTCTCGACAATATCAGAAACCGAAAAATAGCAGAATTCCTAAAACGAATATTGAAGATTCTTGAAAAAACACGACTAAAAATTTTTGGTGTTTCTTTGCTGGCTATAGCAAAAGTTAAGGATAAATAAGCAATGCGTTGAAAGGAAAAAAGAGAGATTGGGGAGCGTGTATAAGGTGGCTGATATTGTTATCGTACCGATAGTTGTTCCAGAGGTGCATCCCGCAGTTGTAGATGATGCACTCAAATATGAAAAGCCTGTTGTTGCCTTCAGGGTTGGTGCGCTTGAGGAGATGATGGGCGACAAGGGTATCTATTGTGATGAAATCTCATCGAAATCCTTATGTCAAACAATTATCAAGGTGAATAAATGGAACTCGACCTGGGCGCACCCGTGAGAGAGAACCGGCGTGAGAGGGATAAGGTATACGAAGAGATGCCGGATGCAATACGAGGATAATACCGGCAAAAGCCGCAGTCAGGCAATTTCATACAATGAGAAGATAGTGAAATTAAAGGAGGCAAAAGTGGGGGTTACAGTGAAATTAAGTGCCCTTTGGGACGCTAAAACGCATATATTCCATGGTGCGAAGGTGATCCACGGCGTCTCAAGAGTAACATCCACATTCAAGCACCTGGTAAATGGGTGCAGAGTGAGGATAGAAGCGCTATTTGCAGACTCTGAGTTCTCTTCTCGTCCAAACGTATTTTTACAAGCTCGATCGGTACTCGGGACTGTAACCTTTTTTATAGACTTACTTTTAATTTAAGAATTAGGTAATGCACCCAAATTTGTACTTTAATACATGCAAAAAGTGCAGTTAAACAGGTGAAGAATGAAAAAAATTCTCGACATCGGATGCGGTAAGAACAAAACAGAAGGTGCAATCGGGGTTGATAAAATTAAGTTAGAAGGCGTGGATATAATTTATGATATTGAAATACTTCCTTTGCCGTTTAAAGACAATTGCATTGATAAAATCATCTGCAATAGTGTATTAGAACATGTAGCTAATTTAGTTAGTATAATGGAAGATTTTTATAGAGTCCTAAAGCCCGGTGGTCTATTAGTGGTTAATGTACCTCACGGTTCTTCAACTAATTACATAACAGACCCCACACACAAGCGACCTTTCGGTGTCAGGACAATGGAATATTTTACGGAAGAAGGACCATTAAGTTATTACAGTAAAGTGCATTTCGAAATTGTTAAGAGAAAAGTGATTTTAAGCGGGCTTGGCAAGCATGAATGGGTATATTCGTGGTTGCTGAAGATGCTGACACACTTATTCAATAAAAACGTTGATTTCGCAGAGCATTTCTTCAAATATGTGCCTTTTGATGTGGAACTGAGGTTTGTACTAAAAAAGCGAGGGGAGAAAAAATAAAGGAGATGAAAAAGCAATGGCACGAGCTATGAAACAGATAGATTTGCCCCACAGTTTTGGAGAATCGAAAAAATGAGCATAGCAAATCATATAAAAAAGGGAATCGAAAAAATATTAGATAAAGCGTTAAGATTTAAATCGTTTCAAGATTATGTTAATGAGAGATATAATCGAGAGGGATTTATAATAATCCCTGAATATATTTTAGATTTAGAGAATGCCTATGGTTCGTATGATGGATTTAAATTTCAAATTTGTGGTCAGATAAGCACTGTTGATACGGTGATTAAATCTTATCATTTCTCTGACATTAAGGAATCAGATGTTGTCTTAGATATTGGAGCTAACATAGGGGCATTCTCAATATTAGCATCTAAAAAAGCAAAGCATGTGTTTGCCGTTGAGCCTTTATATACAGACATCTTAAAGAAAAATATAGCTATAAATAATATCAGCAATATTTCTGTTCTTGAAATAGGCTTAGGGATTGGGAGAAAATGTATAAAATTTGGTGCGAGGAGGAAAATAGTTGATTTGGTGCCTTTAAGCGAAATTTTAGAAAAAGTTGGTAGATGCGATTTTTTAAAAATAGACTGTGAAGGGTGCGAATGGGGTATAAACTACCATGAGTTAGAAGGGTTTAGACGAATTGAAGGGGAACTCCATAATTTTGATGGTAAACACGATTTTTCCTCGTTTGGGGAGATATTAACAAAAGCTGGTTTTGAGTATAATAAATTAGGTAAAAAAGGAAAATTGTGTTTAATACATGCAAAAAAGGCACAATTAAATAGAAACGGAGGTGGTGAAAAAAATGGCGTATAAAATAATCCAGGTTCTTGAATCGCCTTTATCCGAGATTATGTACAAAGGCATGGACCAGGTTCGCCAAGATATCTATTATCGGTACAATCCCCAAGATGTTTTTGATATGATGTATCTTATAACAACAGACAAAGAAGATTTGAAGATAAACCTGCATGATAAATGTGTTATCTACTATCTTCCACAATTACCAGACCCATTTCACTTTTTTAATATGTTTATTGATGCGATAAAGATTGCAAGGATTGCAAAGCAGAACAATGTTGATTTAATTTTTAGTCGCGGTGTATTTTTTAACGCAGTAAAAGGAGTGCTGGCAGGCAAAATCAGTGGAATCCGAACAGCGGTAAGTGTACTTTCTGCGTATCGCACAAATCAACAAAATTTGGGGTCTTATTACATGCGCTTTAAGTGGCTCTCTAATTTCACTGAAAAATTTGTTTTACATCTTGCAGACTATATTTTAGTATATGGAGATAGTTTAGTCAACTATGTATTAGATTTGGGCATAGATCAAAGCAAAATAAGGATTGAAAACATTGGTGCTGACGAAAATGTGTTTTATCCGACAGAAAAAGATGAGAATCTCAAAAATGAACTAAATCTCACAGATGAGTTTATAATCATGTATGTTGGTAGACTATCAAGAGAAAAATTAGTGAACTATTTAGTAGATTGCATTCCATTCGTTTTAAAAGAAGTTCCCAACACAAAATTCGTTTTTGTAGGAGACGGTCCGGCTAAATCAGAATTGATAGAGCAGTGTGCACGTCTTGGTGTACAGGGCAGCGTAATTTTTTGTGGTGCTAAACCAGCAAACGAATTAGTAAAATACTACAATTTGGCGGATTTAATGTTTTATGGACGAGGTGGTTTCACAATTATAGAATCTGCACTTTGCGGCAAACCAACTATTGCTTTTAATTACGACCGAGCCAATCATCTTATTAAACATGGATACAATGGCTATATTACCGATACTAACCCTAAGATAGCTTCCAAGTTTGTTGTATCTCTCTTAAAAAACAAAAAGTTAAGAGATAAATTGGGAAAAAATGCAAGAAAAGAAGCATTGACTAAGTATACAACGAAAGTCAACGATCCCAAAAAAGCCAAGATGTTTATTGATATATTAACAAAAAAATGAAAAAAGTAGCCATACTGCACGACTGGTTTAATGGATATGGTGGCGCGGCATACGATGTCGAGCAAATAGCCCTGGCACTTAAGGCACCTATATACACAACCTATATAAAAAATCTCCACTTACGTAATGGCGTAGAAGTCATACCATTTAAACAAGATAAATATGTTAATTCATTCTATTCGCGGTTCTTACAGAATATGGCACTTCAAATGCTTTCAATAAGATCAGACTTTGCAAAATTGGATTTGGATGAATATGATGTGGTGATTTCGTCAGGAATACAGTGCAGAGCGTATGCACCTACCAAAGATCAATACACGATAAACTATCCTCGGTCTCCTCCAAGGTGGTTGTACGACCTCTACGATTTTCATATAAATGCTTTTGGTCCCATTAAAAGGATTTTTGCAGAAATATATTGTAAGCACTTTAAAAAATGGGACCTCTCTGTATTGAATAACATTGATTTGATAGTTGCTAACAGCGAAGTAGTGCAAGAACGAATAAAAAGGTATTGGAACAGGGATTCGATTGTTATATACCCCCCGGTCGAAACCTCAAAATATAGATACAGAGATGATGGGGGATACTATCTGTCGGTTGGGAGATTAGATCCACTGAAGCGTATAGACTTAATTATCGAAACTTTTAAAAAATTAAAAGATCATGAAGTAAAAATAATAGGAACTGGTCCAGAAGAGCGAAGGTTAAAGGAGATGGCTAAGGGTTATGGAAATATCGAGTTCTGTGGATTTGTTGACGAAAAAGAGAAGATTAAGTTATTAGGACATTGTCGAGGTTTGATATTCACCGCGATGAATGAAGATTTTGGGATAGTGCCTGTTGAAGCACTGGCAAGCGGAAAGCCAGTAATAACCGTGAATGAGGGGTATCCACCACGCATGATTAATGAAGGAACCAATGGAATCATAGTGGAATCCAATATTAGAAGCCTTGTTAAAGGTATAGAGAAATGTGAGAAAATAGAATGGGAACCAACTAAAATAATAGAGAGTGCAAAGAAATTTGATATCGAACATTTTGTAAGAGAGTGGCGTAATCTAATTAATAGTTTGCCGAATGCCATTCACAAAATTCCTCAAAAATAACTCAAACGATAACAGGATAAATATTTGCGGGTTGTAGTCCCGGTCATAACTCATGTGTCGTTCTATGATCTCTCTGATATAGCTTTCGTTTAAAAATTTCTTGCACAGCGCGTTCTCGTCAAGCAAAATCTGCTCGATATAAGTTCGGATTTCGCTTTTGCTTCTGATCCACTCGGCAACATCGGGATTTCCGCTTTTGTTTTCTATTGAAACGCCCGTAATCTTCTTAAAAAGGTTGAGAGCTCTTCTCATCACGTCTCTGTAATACTCCATCCACCTTGAACAGAGAAGTTGAATGCATATCGGATACCAGAGCGAAACGCCCGTTTTCAAATAGGGGACATGCGATAACGCGGGAAATGTACGTCTAAAAAAATCAAGATAAAACTTATGCCGGTAGCGGTATTCTGGTGGGATTTTCAAAACGGTATCCATCAGCGAATTATCGTATAGCGGTGACGCCTCTTCAATTGCCTTGCCCATGCAGGCGGCAATCATCATAACATCCCTGACCTCAGTCTGAAAAATCAAATGCTCATACACGTCTGGCAGGGAATCCTCATCAATCCCGCGCAATTCCCGTTCCAATGAACGACATGCCTTGCCTCTCACATTCTCGTAGTATTCCGGAAGAAACAATCTGCGCAGCATCCCTTCCGAGAAACCTAAATTCTTTTGATTATATGCGTAATCTACCAACTCATCCATTCCTTCGATATTGAACAACTTCCGATCCAGCTTTTGTCCCCCCAACAACTCGCCAAGTCCGAAGCCGTGCGCAAGAACATCTACGTCGCCGTTTTGTATCCTGTCAATGATTTGGAGATTGGAGAAGTGATAAAAGAGCAATTTCCCACCCATCAGTCGCATCCCTATATTACCCCATCTTAAAAATGATTTGGGTTCCAGAATAAACTGCTCGTTCTCCACATGCGCCTTTCTCGCTACTCTTCTGGCTATCCGCATCTCCAGACAATTGTTAGAACCGAAGGTGAAGGTCTTAACTGGTCGTGTAATAGCTCCAAGGACAGCTCTGGAATCCAAACCACCGCTCAAGAGTAGACCGATGTTTATGTCATCCTGACCGTCATTAATAAGCCGATCAACCGCCCCGATAAATCTATCGTTCAGTTCTCGGAATAGTGCCTCTTTATCCCAAACTCGTTGATAACGGAATCTCCAATAGTTATTAAACATAAATTGCGAATCTTGATAGATAACAGTCGTTGCAGGTGGCAACATGAAGATGTTTTTTAGCAACGTCTTGTCCCCAAACGGAGCCCCGAATGCAAAGAATTCCGCGACTGCTTCCCAATTTAATTCTCTGTTGAAACTTTCCTCAGCCAAAAGGGGAAGCATTTGCGTTGAGAAGAGTATATAATCTTGGTTGCGGTAATAAAATAATGATCTCAAACCGTATCTGTCATTCGCCAAAATCACCCGGTTCCGTCCTTTGTCGTGTACAACGATGTTAAATACACCGTTTAAATGCTCTATGAACGATGTGCCATGTTTCTCATACAATCCGAATAAAACATCCCTAACATCCCTATCATCAGACAAAATGTGCCCGTCAATCAAAAAATCCACATTGCCTGATTCAAAAAACCGTTTTTTGGAGGTCTTAGAAACATATATGACCATTGAAAGAAGATCGCTGGTAACGCTAATCGCTTTCACAGCCATTAAATTATAAATCCGCGATCCCATCTCAGCCAATAATGCAGGTGCACCATCCTTCTTTCCGATTATTCCGGCATATTCGACCATTTGGTATACACTATCCAATAATATTATAAAAACCTTCTTATTATCTTTCTCGCCCACTCCGACTTCGTGCCCAACCTTTCATCTATCGCTCTCATTATCATCAAATCCTCTTCCTCAAATGATTTGAAAATCAAAAGCAAAAAGAAATAAAGCATTAGAAAAACAAAAAACATCACTGCTAAAGATATAAAAGACACGCCTATAAAATATTTTGTCGCCACATAAACTACTGATACTGCTATTACAGAAGCAAACAGAGGTTTCAAATAGCTCAGTTTATATGGTTGCGTTCCCGCAATGCGATAAGCAGAAATCAAGAGCGCAATCTTCATTAAAATATACGAAGAAGCAGTTGCAATTGCCGCTCCTTTTAGCCCATAAACAGGTATTAATATAAAATTAAGCGTGAAATTCGCCCCGGCTCCAATAAAAGAGCATCCCATGTTTATCTTTGTTCTTCCGTAAATCTGGGTAATAGAACCAACAGGACCGGTTGCAGAATCAATAAAAAAACCAGCGGCTAAAATACTTAACACTATGGCTCCAGGAATATATGCCGAACCAAATATAAGCCGGATAATTGATTCCGAGAACAGAGCCATCAATAAGAAGATTGGCAAAGTAAGTGAGAAGACCCATTTCGTTACTGCACTATAAGCGGTTCTCAAATCATCTATCCTGTTTCTTGCGTATAACTCAGAGGCAACCGGCAGGAAAATCATAGAAAAAGCTACTGTTATATTCATTAATAACATTGCTGTTGGCAAAGCAACATTGTAAATCCCTACATCTGATGCGGTTGAGAAATATCCAATCATGAGCGTGTCCGTCCAGCCGATAACCAAGCCTGCTACACTGACAAAGATAAGTGGCCAAGAAAAGGAAAAAAGCTCCTTCTCCACTGGTATAGATTTTATCTTTGAATGGGAAACAGGAAAGAGCTTCTTCTCAAGGAAATAAAGAGCTAAAAATGGTGTTAATATAATCGCAAGAACCCAGCCCCATGTAGCCCCTAAAACTCCAAACCCCAACAAAAGCAGAGAAATAATCGCTACCAACTTGAAAGTATTTTGGAATATGTCATTCACGTAAACCTTGTATCGCAAATCCTGAAATCCAATCGTGCTGGATATAAAAATTTGTGCTAAAACAGAAAAAGGAATGGCAATAGCGAAGATTCTAAGAATAGGCGTTAAATTAACTTCGTGAAATACATTAATGGAAATCCAATCCGCACCGATGAATGTCAGAATCGCTAAGAATAAACTCAATGGAAAGCATATTTTTATTGCACTTACAATCGTGCCTTTCATCCTGCCTTTATCGCCTTTTCCTTTGTAAAATGAGACGAACCTTTGGATACCTGATGGCAAGCCAACCGAAGCGAGAGTAGCAGCAATTGACATCCCTGCAACGCCAAGAGTGATTAAGCCGTAATCGCCTGGACCTAAAAATCTCGCGATGACTATTCTCGAAAAGTAGCCGAAAGCCATACCGATGAAAGCCCCACTAAAACCTATCCCCGCTCCTTTCGCTATTTTTCGCAGCGAAACATCCAGATATGATTCTTCGTCTGGCATTTTTATCACATTTCGCTCTTTTTAATCCCCGACATTAAAGGTGATTTTCATTTCTTATTA
>Ga0190352_1000280_pt1 | contig 12926 bp, 12 predicted proteins | sample 4872131011_MG_FD_161682 | JGI IMG/M metagenome (GOLD analysis project Ga0190352, IMG submission 161682) | Hydrothermal vent microbial mat bacterial communities from Southern Trench, Guaymas Basin, Mexico - 4872-13-10-11_MG | ecosystem: Environmental > Aquatic > Marine > Hydrothermal vents >...
GTTCGATAACGCATGGTGAGCTTTCATGGATAGCGACCACGGTATCAGGACCCGGGAACTTGACTTTCGACTGGCGGGTCTCGTCTGAGCGGTACTTCGATTTCCTCGAGTTCTATATTGATGGTGTCGGACGTGATAGAATCTCAGGAGATGTGAACTGGCAGCGGAAGAGCTATCAGCTCAGTTCTGGCATTCACAGGCTCAAGTGGCGATATATAAAGGATGATACAATTTCCCAGGGGTCCGACTGCGGCTGGCTTGATCATATAGTGTTCACACCTTTAAATTCACCCGGACCTACTCCTTCACCAGCGCCTACCAACACCCCTACTCCTACTCCCACTCCTACTCCCACAGCTACTCCTTCACCTTCACCCACACCAACACTCACACCAACACCGGTGCCTACACCTGCACCCACACCAATGCCAACACCAACGCCAACACCTGCCCCTACCCCCGCCCCTGTTCATATCACACTGGGCGATGCCGTGGATAATACCGCATTGAGATGGCGGACAGGCGGTTCTGCCCTCTGGCTTGGAGAATCCACCATCTCCAATTATGGCGATGATGCTGCACAGAGTGGTTCGATAACGCATGGTGAGCTTTCATGGATAGCGACCACGGTATCAGGACCCGGGAACTTGACTTTCGACTGGCGGGTCTCGTCTGAGCGGTACTTCGATTTCCTCGAGTTCTATATTGATGGTGTCGGACGTGATAGAATCTCAGGAGATGTGAACTGGCAGCGGAAGAGCTATCAGCTCAGTTCTGGCATTCACAGGCTCAAGTGGCAATATATAAAGGATGATACTATTTCCCAGGGGTCCGACTGCGGCTGGCTTGATCATGTTCAATTTCAAGCATAGCCCGGGAGTCCAGGATTCAGCTCAGAGCAAAGAGTTTGATTTATTTTATACTGAACTGAAGGATATATAAATAAACTAAAACTAAGTAGATAAGATGCCAGAGCGGAGCATGGATTGGATAAAGCAAGCAGAACGGGACTCATGCTTTATAGCTCAGCAGGCAGCAGAAAAATTTCACGAGGAGTGATGGATGCAGAAGATGCAATCGTTTGTGGTAGAAGAATCATTGAATTTTGTAAAGGCATTCTGGCTTGATCAAGAAAAATTGATCGAGGAAATTTATAAAGTTGCTGGTGAAATAGGAAAAGGAGAGGGGGACGTATTAAAGATTATTCTATTTGGCTCTCTGGCAGAGAAGAGGGGTGTACCCGGGAGCGATGTGGATATTTTAATAGTACTCAAAAGAGCCGATAAGCCTTTTATGGATAGGCGCACAGAGTGGACCGAGAAGTTCTCTTTGGATTTCCCGGTTGGCATCTTCCCTTTCCCTTATACTGAGAAAGAGCTGAATAACAATATCCCAGTTGCTCTGGAAGCAGTTAGAATGGGGGTCACATTATTCGAGCGGTAGGAAGGATGAGTGCGAAGGGATATGGTAAAGCCAGTGGTGCAGGGACAATAATAAATGCAATAGCCACTTATAAAGGTTCTGCTTTCGGCATCGACAGGTGGACGTATGCCGAAGTGGAACTTGGCGAGGATTTCAAAGGTATAGAGGCACATACAGAGTTAGAGTCAGAGTTAGAGTTAGAATTAGAAGGAGAGAGGGATAAAGATAGAGATAGAGGTAGAGATGTTGATATTGATACGCGATTGATAGAACGGTGTCTGGAGCTGGTGTTGAAGAAGTTCAATCTGCCTCTGTGTGGGTATGTGTATACGAGGAGTGAGATACCGGTGGGAAGCGGGCTGAAGAGCAGCAGTGCAGCCGCAAATGCTACCGTGGTCGCCGCTCTGGATGCGATAGGAGCAGGGGCGGATATGGATGCCCTTGATGCGATAAGAATAGGCGTGAATGCCGCTCTGGATACCGGTGTCTCGATAACTGGCGCCTTTGACGATGCCTGCGCTTCTTTACTCGGTGGCGTTGTGATAACAGACAACATGAAGAAGGAACTGATAATGAGGGAAGAGAAGGATTCAGGGGTACTTATTTTCGTACCTGAGGCGAAGGCATTTACCGCCGATACCGATGTGCAGCGGTCTCGGCTGGTAGCGCCATGGGTGGATATTGCTTATGAGCTTGCACTGGCATCCAAATTTGAGGATGCGATGACGTTAAATGGCTTCTTGTATTGTGCAGCATTGAATTTCAGTCCTGAACCGATGCTGAAAGCGCTGGAATGCAATGTGAGAGGTGTGAGCTTATCAGGCACAGGTCCCTCTTTTGTCGCACTCGTGGATAGAACAGCGGAGGCTGAGTTATACAGGGCGTGGAGTGAACTGGATATAGAGGGGCGGATAATAAAGACGAGGATAAATAATGAGCCTGCATATAAATATGACTATAACGTTAACGGTAATGAGGATGGTGGCGGGGGATATTTAAGAGATGGGTTCTACTCTAAGTAGACTTAAGTATATTTAAGTCCACAAAGAGCTGAGGCTTCATCATATCATACAGCAGCCTCGCGAGTTCATCGGCAGCCTTCCACTCCGCCCCCGTCTGGGTGAACCTGCCCACGACGTTTTCATCGAACCATCCTCTATCGTGGGGAAGACCCTCCATCTTTAGGTATATATTCACCGACGCGTTCAACTGTCTATCGATTATCAATCCACATCTTTTACACTTGAACTTCTCTCCTTTCAGGTCTTTATTCACACACCCACATCTGGAGCAGTCTTTCGAGGTATGATGCGGATCGACTAATTCCACTGTACTTTTATACTCAGTGAATTTAACTATTTACTCCAATCTGTATATCCTAATTCCTTATTCCACTTCTTTCTCCCCCTCTTATACATTCCCGCTTTATTCAAATCCTCAAACCCGTGTTTATAGCCCAGATTGGAGATTGTTAAGTATGGCCACATGGAGACCGCCGTTCTTTTTATTTTTTCAAAGTTGAAATCAATTCCTTAACACTTTTAAACCTATATCTCTCAAACTCTTCCTGATCCACTCTTAAATATGACCATTTTCCACCAGTCAATTGATTAACATCTTTACACCATTGTTCAGCTCTATTATCTTTGTGTTCTACATTGACATCTACTCTTCCTTTTGTCTCAACGATTATATGTTCTCCCTCTGTAGTTAATATTAGGAAGTCTGGGTAGTACAATCTTAGATTATCTTTCGCATCCCTATACTCCATATAGAATCTCATTTTAGGAACAATCTTGCTGAAAGCCTTTACATCATCTGCACCGTCTAAAAATCTTGAAAATTCTATCTCATATTCATTATCACATGGGACATAATTAAAAATGGTTCTATTTGCTGGGTATACGAGTTTTGACCAAACAAATGGACTGGTATCAGACAGTTTTATTGTATCTATTTTTTTAGGTTCTCTTTCAGTAAAAGTCATATCTTTGAATGCATCTACAAACAAATTTATCAAACGTTCTTGGACTTCAGGAGAACTCAATTTATAAAGAACTCTTGCACTATCTTTTGGGTCATCCAAATCAACTTTCTCAGTAAACAATTTTTCTACAACATATTTCTTTACCAATGGATGAAAACGAGCAAAAGCGCCGCTGATTTTTAGTTGTTTAAGTATTTGGTCTGTATAGTATGCAATCACACTTTTGGGATCTTGAGGCACAGGTAGGTCCCACTTTCTCTTTACAACTTCCATTCCTTTAAGCATATCCACGGCGATGTATTCCATCTCTAGAACTTTGTTCTCTAAAGGAATGTTTAGGGGGGTCAACTTTTCTATTTCCGTTTCATCTAAAGAAAATTCTCGTATGAGAATTCTTGGACTTAAAATGGGAATTTCAATATCCTTGTCCAGCTTGTTTTCGTCTATAAAAATCGTGGTCAAATGAGGCGGTTTTCCCGTATCGAATTCACCAAATTTTATTCCTTCCTGTTTTTCCAAATCCTCTAGAATATCTATTAATCCTGGAGGTCCAATAACATCGAGGGTATTTATGGATTTATCCGGATTTGCCCCCTCTTCAGGGAACATCTTTCTTAAACCGCGCCCAATAACCTGCTCTGGAAGAACCCTTCTTTTTGAAGTAAAAGAGCGTAATCCTACAATCACGTTTACGTTTCTTACATCCCACCCCTCATTTAACATCATTGTACTTACTATTGCTTCATAGGGATTTTTCTCTGTAGGATCGTCGATAGTCCTTGCAAACCTTCTCGCTTCAGGCAAATCTGATTTTTTAATTTCCCCCGTACTATCTGTATGTATCAACAGTACTTTGTCCTTTAAATCAGGAATAGATTTGAGATATTCAAATATCTCGTCTGCCTCTTTGTTTTCAGGACATTGGAAGAACAGCACAGGCTTTTTTGACAATGGCTTCAATGCCTTTTTGTATTCCCGCCATCTTCTTATTCCAGCATCAATCCATGCTCTATATCTCTCAATCACTTTAGTTGAGGCAATCTCCTGGGCATTTTTTACCGTGCCTTTTAAAGGCAATTTAACAATGTTCATTTCAATGGCTTCCTTGAGAGAGAAGTCCACAATAATCCATGGGAATAAAGCCCCAGTCTCGGTTTTGGGTGTAGCAGAAAAATCCAGTTCCATATTAATACCTTTGCCATATTGAGAGGTGAGATTTCTGTGGAGATTAAGAAGTATCTTTTTCCATGCCCTTTCAAAACTGTAAATATGGTGGGCTTCATCTTTTAAAATCATTATATTAGAACAGGAAGTTAAAACCTCTCTTATCCTGTTCTCCTGATAAATATCAGAAACATTATATACCTCTGGCAATTCCATAACTTTATCTACATACTCTTCTACTTCCTTCTTTTTGCTCTGCCTTCGTTCTAACTGCTGAATATTGGTTAAGAATAGCACCCCCTCAGGAATAGTATGAATGGGGTCCTCCTTAAAAATCACCTTCAGGTCAAAATCTTCATCCCATTCTGGCGGAATAAACGGGAATTTCCTAAATATTTTTCCATCTTTGAAATCTCTTGTGAGCCTATCGTAGATGACATTTTTCTCGCCAGCGATAAGCAAAAACTTGGAAGTATAATCGTCTTTGTTTTTTCTCTTATGATTAAAGTAAGACCAGATTATCGCTAATGCCATTACAAAAGTCTTCCCAGAGCCCGTTGCCATTTTGAAAGCATAAAGAGATATTGGTCATAAGATGGGTCATACTCCTGGATAGGACCAGCACCAAAATCTCTTGCCATATCAATAAAGTTCCGCTTTTTCATTACCTCATAAACATAAATCAGTGTTTCAATCGCCTCCCTTTGACAGAACCAGAACTCAAAGGGCTCACCATCTATGATATGGTCTTCACTAAACCAAAACCTGAGCAAACGGCGGGTGGTATCTGTTATATTAGGATAGCCATCTTCTCGCCATCCAGATACAGCCCTGCGAAGTTCGTTAACTAAGTATGCCTTACTTGGGCGTCTTTGTTCTGGGTGTAAAAGGTCAGTGGGTTTCATTTTATCCTCATCTTAGTGAACTCCTTCAGGGAGATATATTTTTTTCTCTTTTTGATACTCATCCTCAAAGGATCGAATGAATGTTCTTAAATCTTGCTGAATATTATTGTAAATATTTTTCCAGTCTGTATTAGTACGAAGGTCATTGATAATGTTTCTAAACTCCCCATCATAAGTATATATCTCATCCGCTCTCAAATATATACCTGAAGCATAGAGATACAGATCTACGGGTTCCAATGCCACATACCGAGCTACAATTTTAGCAATTTCTATAATGTTTTGTATTGCATCACTTTCTTTTTCAGGATTATCAAATTCGATACCCTCTTCACTAAGTTTCTCCTTTATATCTTCCCAATACTTAGCAATCTTTTCATCATAATTGAAATCAATCTGCACCCTAAAAGGTTTCTTGCGACGAATTCTATATGGAATACCTTTTCTTGTAAGCTCCTGATCAAAAGTTCTGTCTAAAAAGACATCCAAGAGTTCTATCTCGCTCAGAAGAGAGAACCATATCTGCACAGTATCAAATTTTTCAATTTTGCTTTTTAAATATTTAAAAACCTTATATCCTTCGTTGATACCTCCCTGTTTCCATTGGACGTATTCGGCTGATATACCTTTACCTTCAAATTTCCTTTTAAGTTCATCTATAGTAACTCCAAGTGATAAGTTTGCTGATGTGCATGTTTCAACATACAATGACAACGCTGCCATTGCGTTTGTATCTATGAGGATAACAAAAGGCATGTCACTCTCTGCCATTTTCGGACTCCTTAGTTGTCTCGGGAGGATATAATTCGTTTATTATCCTTTCAATGAAATCTATTGAGATAGGTGCTTTTACTTTTTCTTTTTCTGCTCTCGCAAGAGTGAAAAATCCTATTCTTACTAATGGACGGGGCAATCTAATCTCGGGGCGTTTAAGAACTTCCTCGATATTGCTTGGAAAAGGAAAGAGACTACCTCGATAATCTTTAAAATCATCTTCCTCTCTCGCTCTATTTAACCACCATTTTATTAGCTCTTTAGATTCCTCGACAGTGAAAGGTTCAAGTGTCAACAAGGTTTCTTTTTCTTGGTGTGTAAATCTTTGCCACAGTGCAGGATTCATTTTTTCCGTTTCCTCAGCGGCTTCTGGAGCCATTGCAGCAATTATCCACAAATTCTCTCTTTCAGATATCTCTATAAGACTCCTCAAAGTAGAAAGATACTCGTAAGTTTGCTTACGAGTCATCCTTTTTGGGAATGCAATCTCTTCAAACTCATCTATAAGAAAAGCAACGCCATCAACACCATAGGTCTTAATTATAGCATTTATGACTGCTTTGAAATATTTTGGTTCTTCTTTCTCAGCTACATAAGATTTACGCCCAGCAACGAAATCCCTATATGAAAAGTAAGGCTTCGATGCTGTTTCTACAATCATTAAACTTAATTTATATGCTACTTCTTCGTCATCTGTCAAGTTTAGCTTATTTATTATTACATCTGAAAGTTCCTGAGCTTTCCATTCTCTATCTGTCTTTGTTTTTAAGGTAGATAACACATCGCTAAAACTCATGGGGAATAGTGATTTCTGTCCTCTCACTGCGAGATACTCTTTACACCTCTCCCAGAGAGCTTTGGAGAACTCGTATCTGCCTAAAGTTCTCATTAAGGTATTTGCAAGGTCATAAAGCTTAACTCCTGGATTCTCAAAGTAAATTGTTTTTATGTTCTTTTTTTCAAAGAAATCTTTTAGGTAACCTTTAAGCAAGACAGTCTTCCCACTTCCATACTCACCCACAATAGGAAATGCCTTAGCTCCTTCTCCGTGACGCAACGTTTCGTAATATTCCCCAATCTTTTCTTTCCATTTTGGTGGTATGTAAATATTTCTTTCTACATGAATCCCTGATGCGGCTGGGGGGAATGGGTTTCTTGATAGCATGTACTTTTCTTTCATAAACGATTCACTCATACTTTCACCTCCTTTACAATATCTCTCTTTATTCTTAAATGAGAAATATAGCCCTTTCCTTTTTCATATAAGTAAGAAGCCCGAAACGCAGAATCCTGCCTTTCAAATGGAGTTTTTATATCTATAAACATAGTTGAAGATGGAATAAGCATCGTAGATAACGGATATTTTATTTTCAAGTCTTCGAGAAAATTCTTAATTTTATCAACTGAAAAACGGGTTGATAAAGCAGCTTCCTTAATAAAAGTTGGTATATGTAATACCACCCATTCGGAATCGCTATTATCTGCTTTTATCTTGTTTAGTAAATGGTTGAGTAATACCTTATCCGAAAAATCGGGGTTTACAGGATATATTATCCTGCCTTCAGCGAAACTTATAAAAATCTCGTCAGTTATTTTTAACTCTAACGCCCATAACCGAACTCCCCAGTAAATAGCATGAATTTCATCTTGGGTCTTTAATTCAATCGCTTTCCCTGAGGGATTTTTAAGAATTATAGCCCCTACCTTCTTTTTCTTACTTTTTTTCTGCTCCATTTTCTTTCCCACAGGAGGCTCTCTCATGCTTTTGGTCTCAACAACAATATATTCTCCTTCTTTTCTAAGGTCTTCTAATGTATAAGTATCATCTTCCATAAAAACATCAAAAAAATGCTTCCTGCAATCGTTATTCCCTACGATTATTTCTCTTAATATCTCCTTTGCATCTGGAGACATGTCCTCTTTAAAAGAGGTCAATTCTATAAATTCCAGAACTCGGTTATCCTCTGGAATACGATAAAATTTCTCTCTAACTTCTACCAGGCCTAAACCCTCCATTACTTTTCGATAATGATACCGTGGAGAATGTGTTAGAGGTGTCCCATTTTCCTTTTTTACTAGAATTCCCCTTTCCATGGCTAACTGTTCCAGAGTCCCAGCCCTAAGTTTACCATTGTTTTCATACACCAAATGCAACATATCCTTTATTTTCTCAAAATCCACATATCTCATCCATAGAGTCTTTCTTTTTTTCATTTTCTCTTCCATATCAAAATACTTTCTTCTGTTGGATCTCTACCGTATTTTTTCATCTGTTGAGGACTGTTCCCTCTCATTCTTGCCGTAATTTTCTCTTTGAATTCTAAACCTATATTATTTCCAAGATTTATAAGGATATCACTTACCGGGACCTTTATCCCCCCATACCTAACATCACCAACTATGAATGCAACTTTACCATCAGGTCTAAGGAGTCTTCTAATTTCTTTGAGAACCAAATGCATATCCTCAAAATAACCCTCAAGCATTTTTATTATTTGTCTATTAGGTAGGAATCTCTTTTCTAACCTTTGTAATACGACGTTTAATTCATTTGGAGGATTATAATCCTCCACCATAAATTTTCTTCTGGCTTCCACATGCGACCGAACTGAAGAATATCTCAGATTTTTAAGCTCCTTTTGAGTATCTATAAAACCAGTTATTAATTCTAAAAAATAAACTCTTGTATAATCATGTCTATTTGGATAAGGAGGAGATGTTATCACTGCCGAAAAAGATTCTGTTTCAAACGCAGTCTTCCGTGCATCTCCTTCAATTGCTTTAGCCTCTGTCTCAGGTAGATTGTTAATGAATTCTAAGTCTTTGGCCATTTTATATAATTTAGATAAATAAACTGATTTTATATCTGGAATCTTTTTACCTTTTAAAACGCGTAAAAAACCCCCGTCTTTCCGTGTATATGAAACATCTTCCAATATAGAAAGCAAGGCAGTAAGGAAAAAATACTTTATTTGTTCATCATCCTTGTCATTAATCCACTTTCTAATAAATAGGATGTCATCTAAAATATCTTCACGAAAAAATTTTATGAGTAACTCTTTTTTTCTCATATTAATTCTATGGTTTGTATTATTTTTCTCTAAAAGATTTTCAATTTCGTTTATAGCAGTTTCTATATGCCACTTGCTGTATTTTATCAGTTTTGCATTGGAGATAAATACAGAAAGAGGCAAAATATCAATTCCGTGCGCAGAGATACTCTTTTCTTTTGAAGCTAATAAGGTAGTTCCACTTCCACAAAATGGATCTAAAATTTTGTCTTCCTCATCTAACCGAAATTTTTCAATTAATTTTATTACCAAATCGTGGGAAAAGCTATGCTTGTAATTATACCAATCATACACGGGAAGCCTCTTATTTTGATAAGGTGTGACTAAGAGTCTGAGGTCTATATTTTGATTATGCTGTATGGGACTCTGAGAGATTATATTTTTAGTTTTCATCTCACCCTCACTTTCAAAATTTTATTCGTATCGTTTCCAAAGACATCCACAACCTTAACCATGATTTGATATTCCTCAGATTCTTTGTATTTGTGTTTAGCATTATACTCCACCTTCGGATTCTTCTTAGTTCTGAAGCTCTGCCACTGATTGTGGAACGTATCGCCTTTGTAATCCCAGTCAATCGCCCAGTAATCTATTAACTCACGAGAATCCTTCACTCTGCTGGCAATCTCTGCAAGTTCCGCTGTTGGAGGAATTTGAAAATCGGTTATTCTTAATGTGACTTCATTATCTCTGAGTTTTGTTTCAATTTCAAGATAGGCAACTTCTGCAAACTTTACATGAGGCAAAAGTGCCTTTTTCACAACTTCTTCGGGAATCTTAAACAACTTCAAGTCAAAGCCCACTAACGCAGATTTTATCTCATTTACAGAGGGTATTTGAATAAGTTTCAGATCAACCCCGTTCTTCTTTGCCGATTCTTTAGCCAATTCGTTCACTTCATAACTCCACTCCCAACCAAGCACATCTGCTTTGTTGAATTTGTTGGCTCTGCACTCAACAACCACCTTCTCAATGTCTTCCATCGTAACAGGAGCATTCAAAGGTCCGACATGAACTGCTCTGTCACCTTTCTTTCCATGTAAATACCTAAATCCTGTTAAAGGTTGAGCTTGATAGAGTTTGAGCATAAATGCAAGGTATTCATCCTGTTTTTCCCGCCAGTAAACCGTTTCATAATTCCCAATATTCCAGAGCTCAAATGGTCTTGCTGGCTTGCCGTATTGCTTTTTCTTCTCATCGAGTAAGTCCTTAGAATTGTGAATATCTAAAAGCCTTTTCCTTGTAACCTGAATGGCAAACTTGGATAAATCACAGCCAATCCATCTTCTGCCGAGTTTTTCTGCCACTGCTAAAGTTGTGCCCGAGCCACAGAAGAAGTCAGCTACAATGTCGCCGGGGTTGGATGCCATTAAAATGATTCTTTTTAGCAACGCTTCACTCTTTTCTGTATTAAACTGATAATTAAAAGAATATGCAGGTAATCCTCCCCAAATAGTTCCTATCACCTCTTCCGACTTTACTACTAAGTATTCCGGTTTTCCCGTCCTTGGATTGGGTCTGAGAATACCTTCTTCAATAGCTTTCATTGCCCGTTCTTTGCTCCATCTCCAGTGATTCCCCGGATTTGGTTTGAATCCAAATAATTCATAATCCATTCCTTTTCTATAACCCGACGCTTCAAATGAATGCCATCTTGGCTCTTTATTGCTCTTTTTAGTGGCCCCACATGCCAGTCTAAATGAACATAAATAGAGCCATTCTCAGCTAACAAATCCCTCATCAAGACCAGCCGCTCATACATATACTTGAGATATGAGGCAATGCCACCGCTCCAAGTATCCTTATAAGCTCGCTCTTCTATGATAGATGGCTCTTTCTCTATCCTTTCATCTGCAAGTTTTGTTCTAACAGTAAAATCTGCACCAGTAAAAAACGGGGGGTCAATATAGATAAGATTTATCTTGCCTGCCCAGCCTTGTTTAATCAGAGAGGACATCACGAGTTTATTATCGCCCCAGATGAGAAGGTTTTTCCAGTCCTTGGGGTAATTCTCTGGCCAGTGCTTCAATGATTCTTCGTAATCACCAAGTCCCTTTTGTAGTCTCCGTGGTTTGTTTATCGTTTCAACGACCTGAAACGGTAGATTGGGACGTTCAATAGGCTTTTTTTCTCCCAGGTCTAATTTATCATATTTCTCATGCCAGATTAATTCTACATACTTTTTATTTTCAGCCATGTCTTTCATCTCCACACTTGTATTATTACGATATATGTTCTCTCTATTTATAGATTCGTCGAGGCGGTCTCCTTATTTTTCTATCCCCTCCGCTCAAAGCCATACACCCCTGATTTCGCCTGCCTCTGTTGTAGTTCTTTCTCCAGCTGCGCATGATGGAGAATGCGGTTTTCAGTGCGGAATCAACCCAATGCGCGGCATATTCCCAATCTTTGAGATATTTATCCCGTAGTGCACGCTTGAATGCGTTGTCCTTCCGATAGTTCGGGAACAGTCGTTTCTGTTTCTTACCCGGTATTCGCCACTCTTTCCATTCAATAGTGCTCCAAATATCTTTGATCACGGCGTTAAGGATGGCGAGATAAGCGTAGAGAAATGCTTTTATATTCAGATTATGCCTGAGCGAGAATGTTTTTAACATTCTTGACCACATCCTTCTGCTTATGGGAGTGCATACAGTAGAGCTTACCCGAGAAGTGAGCGATTATCGTTATTAAATCCTTTATCATCTCTTCCCGCGGCAATTTGTAAGCATCTTCATTTATTACTTCTCTTTTTTTCTTCTCCCCATATCCGTAATATCTCGCTCTCCGGGATCCACCGCCGACCGCCCGGTGTCCTCGCTACTCTTATCAGCCCCTTTTTATCCCATTCCTGTATGGTGTGAGTCGTAACGCCGAGTAAGAGCTTCCTTGATCGTAAGTAACTTTTCCATTACTATTATAAATATACTTAGCACTATAATATCAAGATGGCAACTGTTGCAAAGGCACATGATTTCCTGCGAATGGGAGCGGCACTGGGCATTGCGGAGAAGGACTTGCGAACCGAGTTTCGCCGCTCTTACGAGATTATTTCAATGCTCACATTCTCGTTTGGCTCTATCCTCATTTGCAGTTTCGCGTTTGGTGTTGGTACCGCGGGCACAGCACGACCTGAAGTGGCTGCTGCATCGTTATGGGTAATCCTCTTCTTCACAAGCATACTAACATTCACCACATCCTTTATGCGGGAAGCCGACATGGGCACACTTGGGGGCTTGAAGACCCTGCCATGTTCGCCACTGGCAATTCTCGCAGGTAAAATCATCTATGGCACTGCACTGCTCCTGTTTATCGAATGTGTCCTGATTCCCGCAGCTATCATATTCTTGAACCTGCATATTGATACCGGTATGCAATTCCTGGCTCTGTTATTCGTATCCATTTTAGGTGCTATCTGTCTCGCATTTGCTGGCTCTTTCATCTCTGGACTCGTAATGTTCTCCGAAGGTAAGACCCTGCTACTCTCTTTTCTCCTTATCCCTATTTGCATTCCTGCACTCCTGCCTTCTGTAGGTGCGACGAAGAAACTGCTCAGCCCGGGTTACACAATAGCAGATGTGATGCCGGAATTACGGCTATTAA
>Ga0190352_1000282_pt1 | contig 12921 bp, 11 predicted proteins | sample 4872131011_MG_FD_161682 | JGI IMG/M metagenome (GOLD analysis project Ga0190352, IMG submission 161682) | Hydrothermal vent microbial mat bacterial communities from Southern Trench, Guaymas Basin, Mexico - 4872-13-10-11_MG | ecosystem: Environmental > Aquatic > Marine > Hydrothermal vents >...
TCTTGAAAAATTAAGGTTGGTGAGAAAGAAAAAAACTTTTTTCCTTTCAATGGCCAACCTCAATTAAAATAATTAAGAATAAAAAATGGGTTGGAATTTTATCCAAAAATCAATCGCGGATTTTGGGCTTGGAGTTTCAATTTTTTATAAGGCTAAGGTATTGCACAAATAAACATAAAGGTGTAGTTCATTTAAACTGTAAAAATTGATAAAGAACATGGAGGAAGACATGGAAAAGACCAAGGTGGCAGTTGTTGGGGCAGGACCGGCTGGGATAGCCACTGCGGTTGAGGCCATAGAAGCAGGTTTAAATGAGATAGTTATTTTAGAAAAGACAGATCATCTCTGTGATACCATGGTTCGGCTTTACCATGAGGGTAAAAGAGTGGACCCCTTTTTCATGAAGGTCAAAGTGAAACCCATAGGGAAACTCTCTATTGATACCATGTCTAGAGAACAGTTCTTAGATTTTATGAAAGAAGTGGTAGAAAAATATAGTTTAGATATTAGGTTCAGGCATGGAGTTAATAAAATAAAGAAAAAAAAGGATTATTTTGAAATCCAGGCAGGTAAAGATGCCATTTTTGAGGCCCCTATAGTAGTGGTAGCTATTGGTATTTTTGGACGACCTGTCAAACCAAGCTATAAAATTCCTAAAGCAATATCTAATAAGGTATTTTTTGGTATACCTAATAAACCTATGCAAAACAAAAAAATTTTGGTGGTGGGTGGTGGTAATACTGCTGCGGAGGCAGCTTGTTTTTTATGTGAAAAAAATGAAGTCTTTTTATCTTACCGGAAACCTAAATTTTTTAGACTCAACCCAATTAACCTTTCTGCCATAGAAAACAGATGTAAGCAGGGAAAGATTAAATTGATGTTGAATACCGATATTCAATCCCTTGAGCCAGAAGATAATCTGGTATGTGTTCATTTTAAAAATGAGCAAAAAATGTGTTTTGATGTGATAGATTACTGTCTAGGTGGTTCAAGCCCTCATGCTTTCCTTCGCTCAATAGGAGTGGAAATGGAAGGCAAAAAACCCAAGGTTTCAGCAGATGGTGAAACCAATATTAAAGGCCTTTTCTTGGTAGGAGATTTAGTAGTTAAAAAAGGCACTATTATGGGGGCATTTAATTCAGCCAAAAGGACAGTGGATGGGATTCTAAAAAAATATAGAGATGTTTTGTTCACGTAGAGCGTTTTTAAAACAAACTGCCTGTTTTATTACCTCCTTTGGTCTCTCGTTTATTCCTGCTTGGTCAGGAAGTATAAACATTAAGCCCGGTCTTATTAAAACTAAACGCTCTCCCTATTTTAAAAAACTTAATGACAAAAGCATTATGTGTACCTTATGTCCTAAACAGTGTGTGGTAGCTGAAGGACATAGAGGTTATTGTGAAGTAAGAGAAAATAGAGGAGGTGTTTATTATAGTCTTGTTTATGGCAATCCCTGTGCAGTTCACATTGACCCCATTGAGAAAAAACCATTTTTTCATGTGTTACCTGGTAGCAGGGCCTTTTCTTTAGCTACGGCCGGATGTAATTTTGATTGCAAGTTCTGTCAAAATTGGGAAATTTCTCAAGCTAAACCACAAGAAACCTTTAATTATGACCTTCCTCCATCTCAGGTAGTGGCCTTAACCAAGGAATATAACTGTTCTGCCATTGCTTCCACTTATGTAGAGCCAACTATTTTTTATGAATATATGTATGATATTGGTCGATTGACAGCCAAAGAGAATATTTTAAATACTTGTCATTCTAATGGTTATATCAATCCTGAACCATTGAAAGCGCTATGTAAATACTTAGACGCAGCCTGTATTGACCTTAAGGCATTCAGTGAGAAATTTTATCGAGAAGAGACTGAAGGAAATCTGGCCCCAGTATTAGAAACCTTGAAGATTTTAAAGGAACAAGATGTCCATATAGAAATCGTTAATCTGGTTATTCCCACCAAGAATGACCATATGAAGATGATTAAAGAGATGGTAGAATGGATAAAAGAGACTTTAGGTTCTCATATCCCTCTCCATTTTACTCGCTTTTATCCCCGATATAAACTAAAAAATCTTCCTCCCACCCCTGTACAAACCTTAGAGAGAGCCAGGGATTTGGCCTTAAAAGCAGGATTAAAATATGTCTATATTGGTAACGTCCCTGGACATCCTGGAGAGAATACATATTGTCCTCACTGCCATAAGCTTATTGTCAAGCGACTAGGCTATTATATTGAAGCCATTTATATCAAAAAAGGACGATGTGGTTATTGCGGTTTCCCTGTTTATGGTGTTTGGTCAGTAAAAAAACAACAAAATAAGGGCCATCAAGTTTAATCCTGCCAACAAGATTAAAGTAGCAGGGATGCCTAAAAGAGGCAAAAATACCAAGCTAGTTAAAAGGGCTCCTAAGGCAGAACCTAACAAATCGGTGCTGTAAAGAGTAGCTGCGGTTTCTTTTATGTTTTTTCCTAAACTGCGGTATGTTTCACTGGCAGTGAGAAATTGTATTCCCCCTAATAAGCCTGTACATCCAAGAAACAAGGGAAACAATAAATTAAATAAATATGGATAGTGAAGTAAAGGCTTATATTTATGAAGACCATAGGTTATTCCTAACCACAGGAGGCAAAGTAGACTTAATCCGGCCTGGAGAAAAAAGAGCCATCTTATAAATGGCTGAAGGGTGTATTTATGAAATATTAAGCTTCCCATGGCCAGTCCTAACATAAAGGCAGTAATAAGCACCGCTAGCTCATGATAGACATAGCCATAAAATACTTGGAAGCTGATTAAAACTACTACTTCTAGGCTAATTTCTGTAAAGCCCGTTGTGCCCACAGCATTTAATAAAGGCAAAGTATTAAATCTCCAGCTGAGAAAAAACAACAACATACCTAATATGCCCATTCCCATCAGGTAATGATATAGTTTAAGAAAACGCAATTTTAAAATCATTCCTCTTAAAGCAGGGAAATGAGTAGTACTCCATAGAACCAAACTGTAAAAATAACATCTGGGCTTTAGATCGGTATTTAGGTCTTTTGGGGTTTTTTTCTCCAAAATAGAACGGAAATAGGCTACCTTAAAAGGAGAAAGGTCGGCTCGTAGATAATAATCCTGTACATATTTGACTTTGATTTTTCTTTGTTTAAGCCTTTTTATCAGAATATCTATATTATTACTCAGTGTATTTTTGGTAAGACTGGCTAAAAAATAGGCAGTCCCCCCTGGGAAGGCAACTACTTCTGAAAATACACTTTTAATAGTAAAATAAATACTCCTTAAGAATTCACCCAATGCCATTCCAATAATATCAGGAGTGGAAGAGACTCCAAAACAAAATAATCCCTTTGGATTCAGAATGGCTTTTATTTCCTTAAAAAATTCTTGGGTATAAAAGCGGTTTAATTGGGCGGTGAGGGGGTCAGACAAGCAGAGGATGATGACATCGTATTTTGTTTTGGTTTTTTTTATAAAGAGACGTCCATCCTGATAAACTAGTTTTATTCTTTTGTCCTTTAAAACATTACTTACTTCTTTAGGTAAATACTTTGAGCCCAGTTTAATTAAGGTAGGGTCTAATTCTACATAAACTACCTTTTTTACTGAAGGATGTTTCAAGATTTCATTCAAGCTTCCCGAAATGCCTCCTCCAACAAGCAATACCGACTGAGGCCTAGGGTGTTCTAAAAGGGCAAGATGAACCGAATGCTCAATAGTAGGCAAATCAGGATAGGTAAAGGCATAAAGACCACTTTCATAGAGAATAATTTGATTGGGATTTTTCAAAAATGTTAATTGTCCATATATGGTATCTTGAGCTGTAAGCACTTTATAAGGCCGCCATTGCCATCTCCGACTCTTTTTTTCTAGGAGTTTCCAATTTAGGGCAGCAACTAGAAGAATAATCATAATTAAAATGTTTATTGTTTTTAAAGTCCTTTGTTTACCCCAATTTCCTTGAAAGTTACAGTAAACAGCTATTAAAAAACAAAGATAAAGAGTGATTTGAAGAGATTGGAAACGAGGACACAAAACAAAGTAAAAAACAAATCCCCCTAAACCTGCCCCTATAGCTTCTCCTAAATAGACCTTAGTAATTACTTTCTTGGTTTCCATTAGAAATCTACTTAAGCATTCACAACCAAGGGTAAACAATCCTCCAATTAAAAGGGCATAAGGTAGAATTAGGGGGAAGGTGAGGGTTAAGATAGCAGGAATAGAAGGAATTTCCCCTAGTCCTAATATAGGTTTTGTCAGGCGAATGAGTATTATAGATATAGGCAATATTAGAGAAAGTAAGGAGAAAGAAAGCAAAAAATAACTTAACTCAATTTTTCTCAGCCATTTTACCAACATACTGCCTAATCCTGTTCCTACCAGCCAGCTAGCTAAAGCAATGCCCAGAGTAATTTCATTTCCAGAGAATAGAACAATTAATTCCCGCAAGAACAGAATTTGCCCCAGGGTGGCTGCAAGACCAAGGAGGATAAAGGCACTAAACATGTTTAGAGAATACCTAAAACCTAATATGTAGGCAAGAGAATGATTCTAAATGGTATAAATTTTAATGGTACCACTTCAGAAATGTTGACCAGTCATATCAAATCTTACTTTTATTCTAATATCTTATAACCCATATAAGCATACTGGAGCCCTGAAGCCACTGTTAAGATTAAAGTAATACCAAATAGAATTGAAAGAAGTATAGGGAGGAGGGTTACTTGAATATTGATTAAGACTGCCAACACAGTGATGATTTGGACCAAAGTGGTGGCCTTGCCTAATAATGATGGTTTGATTTCAAATTCAATGTTGAATAAAAAAAGCAAAAGGGCACCTAAAAGAATAAATGCATCCCTACAAAGCACTATAACTGCTAACCAACTAGGTATAAATTGATACCAGGCTAATAATACAAAGCTAGAACAGAGTAATAATTTGTCAGCTATAGGGTCAAGGCAGGCCCCTAATTTAGTAGTTTGATGGAGGTAGCGGGCTAGAAAGCCATCAATAGCATCAGTTATTCCTGCAATCAAAAAGATAATTGTGGCCAAGCTAAAATAATTGTTTAGAATAAGAATGATGAGGATAGGTGTTAGCAAAAATCGTAAGAAGGTAAACAAATTTGGCCAAGACAATCTTTGCTCCTTATTTTCTTAAACAAACAGAGCTGCCTCTTACCTGCTCTATAACAAAACCAAGACTGCTAAGTTGATTAACCAAATCAGGCATTATTCCTTTATAACTGCCAATATAAACTACCTTTTTTGCTGTTACTTCCTTGATGCATATTCCTGTTATCCCATTTATGTCTTTTAAGGTATCCCATATGTCAAAAATATCTTTATATTTTAAAATACCAATAAAGACTAACTCAAAATTTGTGCTCTTTCTTTTATATTTTCCTAACCAAACAGATAATTTGGGTGTAATTTCATAAGCCATATTTTGAGTTTGATATAAAATAATTTGAGTAAGTTTTTCGATGTCTATAGCAAAAACCTTATGCTTAAAGTGCTCTCTGGAAATAGTTTCGTTATAAGTAGTGTATATTAATTCCTGAGTGAACTCTAACTTCCAAGTATTCTGTTGCCCGGTTTCAGAAAAACAGGTTTTTATTGAAAGATTAAAGATAAAGGGAATTCCTTTCTGAAAGGCATAGTCTAATATTTTTTCTTTGGTCAACATCTCTTCATACATAGGGTTGAAGCCAAAAACTAAGAAAAACTGTTTCCAAAAGGATAAAACTTGGGTCTTGAAATCTATATCTTCAGGCAAGGTGAAGAAAAGTAAAATTTTTTCTCCATTTGCAGAATTAATAATGCCCAAATTAGCTAGTTTACGGGCCAATCTTCTCCAATCTATCTTTGCCTCTATTTGTATACGGTAAATATCATCTCTAGCTTCTTCTTGAACAATACTATAATTTTGAATAAAGTCAGGGGGTGATATTGTTTCTCTTATTTGTTCAGCATAAGGATAAACTATTTTTACCGTATTCATTACAGCTTGGGCTAAAGCAGTATCAATGGCTTCTTGCCTACTATTCATCACATTATCCATTAAAGGAGCTATACCTGTGACAATAACACTTTCCTCTGCCTGAGGAGTGACTGGAAGAAATATTAAAACCAAAAAAACAAAAACATTATTTTTCCAAAAATTGGGAAATTGCACTTTTTATTCTCTCTTTTTCTTGGGGCAAATACCATGCTATATTTTTTTCTTGGCGAAACCAAGTCAATTGTCTTTTGGCATATCGCCGCGTGTCTCTTTTTATTAAAGACTTGGCTTCCTCTAAACTATGTTTACCTTCAAGATAAACAATTACATGACGATAACCTATAGCCTGCATGGGTTTTAAGCTAGTTTTATACCCCATTTTAAGTAATTTTTCTACTTCTTCTACTAATCCCTGTTTAAACATCTCTTCTACCCGATTTTCAATGTGGCGGTAAAGGATTTCTCTAGGATGATAAAGACAGATTTTAAGACATTCATAATCCTGTTTCCCAAAATGATGCTGTTTTTGATGCCAAGAGATGGGTTTACCAGTGAGCTCATAGACTTCAATAGCCCTAATTAAGCGGACAATATCCCTAGGTTTAATCCTTTTAGCGGCTTCAGGGTCGATTTTTGTTAGTCGTTGATGTAAATATCCTCTACCTCTCTCTTTGGCCACCTGGTTTAAACGTTGTCTCAAGGCCATATCAACAGGGGGAGCAGGAAAGATTCCATGGATAAGTATCTTTAAATAGAGCATAGTGCCGCCAACCACTAATACTTGCTTACCCCGAGTGAGAATATTTTTAATTATCCGGTCTGCATCTGCCTTAAATTGAGATACATCATAATCTTCATCTGGATATTTAATGTCTATTAAATGATGAGGGACAATAGCTCTTTCTTCAGGTGTAGGTTTAGCGGTCCCAATATCCATATAACGATAAATTTGCATAGAATCCGCATTGACAATTTCTGCGTTAAATACCTGAGCCAGACTTAATGACAGGGCGGTTTTGCCTACACCTGTGGAACCAGTGAGAATAATGATTTTTCCCTTCATGAACGGTGAAAAAAACGAGCAATTTCTTCTTTGCTAAATAGTTTATAAAAGGGTCGGCCATGGGGACAATGTAAAATATTTAAGGCCTTGAGCTCTTTTAGTAAAGATATCATTTCTCTTTCGGTCAGGACATCATGTGCTTTAATGGAAGCATGACAAGCTATAGTTTTTAATAAAGTAGGCACTATTTCTGATAAGCTTGATGTCTTACTCAATAAATACAAGTCTTTTAGGACATTTTCTAAAATTTTGCGCACGTTTCTTTGAACCAAAAAGCTAGGTACAGAGCGAATAACAAAGCTAAATTCACCAAATGGCTCTAAAACAAACCCCAGTTTTTGCAGATGGGGGAGGATTTCTTCTAAAAGGCTGGCCTCCACTGGGGATACTTCCAATAATACTGAGGTTAATAGCTCCTGGGAATGAGATGGCCCATTCTCATAAAGAGATTTTATTTTTTCATAATTTAAGCGTTCATGGGCAGCATGTTGGTCAATGAGCATCAAACCTTCTGGAACTTCACACAAGATATAAGTGCCCCATAATTGGCCCAAAACCCGAAAGGGAAGTCCCTCAGTTTCAGGAAGGGGTATTTGAGAATAGGACAAACCAGCTTCTTTTACCGTAGAGGATATTTTATTTAGGAACGATGTGGAACTATGTTCAGGAGATGAAGGATAAAGGGGAATATCTCTTTCCCAAGTTTCTTCTTTAAATAAGTTTTCTCCCAATGCCTGTTTAATAGCTTTCCCCAAAAGCTCCTGAACCATATAAGGCTCTTTAAATCGGACTTCCTGTTTAGTAGGATGCACATTCACATCAATCTCCTCTGGAGGTAAATGAATAAACACTATCAAAAGAGGATACCTTCCTTTAGGCCAAATATCTTCTAAAGTTTTATAAACAACTTGATTGAGAAAAGGACTCCTTACCCAGCGATTATTGACATAAAAATACATATCTCTAACTGTGGGACGACTAAATTCTAAAGAGGCAATAAAACCTTCTATTTTTATATTATTTTTTTCTTCCTGTAATTTTTTCAGACTATGTGCTATTTTTAGGTTAAATATCTGGCTAATACGTTCAGGCAAATTGATAGTAGGAGGAAGGTTCAACAAAATACGGTTTTCATTTTTCAATAAAAAATGCACTTGGCTATGAGCCAGACCAAGCCTCACTATGGTTTCATAAATATGTCCTAATTCCGTAGCCTCTTTTTTTAAAAACTTCAATCTCACTGGAGTATTAAAAAACAGGTCTTCCACTTCTACTATAGTGCCTACAGGCATGCCTACTTCTCTCTCTTCCTTTATTTCTCCGCCTATAACTGAAATTTTCTTTCCCCAGAGATGATTAGACGTCCGACTAGCTAAACACAACCGCGAAACACCAGCAATACTAGCTAAAGCCTCGCCTCGAAAACCCAGAGTTTGAATATGAAATAGGTCTTCTGGCTCATTAATCTTGCTGGTAGTGTAACGTTGGATAACTAAGTGCAGGTCTTCTGGAAGAATTCCCATACCGTTATCTTCTACTTTAATCAAGGCCTTTCCTGCCTTTTTTAGTTGTATTTTAATATGCCGGGCTTGGGCATCCAGGGCATTTTCTAATAACTCTTTGACCACTGCAGCAGGGCGTTCTATTACCTCCCCTGCTGCTATAAGGTTGATCAGAGATGGGGATAAACGTTTTAATCGTCCCATTATTTAAAAGTTGATTCTCTTCCTGATAAAAGTCGCTTAATATTATCTTTATGACGATAAAAAATTAAAAAAGCAATAACCACGGCCAATAAGATATATACTTTTTTATCAGAAAATAAACCTATTAACACAGGCATGGCTAAGGCAGCAGAAAGGGAGGCTAATGACACATAACGCCAGCGCCAAGCTACAAAGGAAAAAACTATAATATCTACAAGTACGGCCAAAGGACATAATCCTAAAAACACCCCAGTGGCAGTTGCTACTCCCTTTCCTCCCTTAAATTTCAAAAAAATAGAAAATATATGTCCTAAAAAGGCAGCCAAACCAGCCGAGGCTACTATAGTTTGTTTTTGCCAAGTATCACTACCTATTAAGACAGAAAAAAATAAAACTGGTAATAATCCCTTAGTTATATCTCCCATTAAAGTGATTATGCCTGCTTTTTTACCCACTACTCTAGCCACATTAGTAGCCCCAATATTTCCACTACCTTTCTGAGTAAGGTCATTATGTCCAAATCTTCTAGCTACCAATATTCCCACTGGAATAGCACCTAGAAGATAACTGAGAAATAATCCCAAAATGAAATACATTTTTCTTTATGTAAAAGTAAATGATTTGTTAGTGAATTTTGGAGTTATTTGCTATATTGTTCTATAAATTCTATAGCCTTTTTCACATCATAAGGACTGCCTATAATAACAGGTACTCGTTGATGAAGGGTTTCAGGAACAATATCTAAAATTCTCTCTCTTCCAGTTGAGGCCATTCCTCCTGCCTGTTCAATTATAAATCCCATAGGATTGGCTTCATAGAGCAACCTTAACTTCCCATTAGGATTCTTTTTATCTGCAGGATACATAAAAATTCCACCTTTTAAAAGAGTCCTGTGAACATCTGCCACCATGCAACCTACATAACGCATACTATATGGCCTTTTGGTCTCCTCATCCTTTTCTTTCAACCAATCAATGTATTTCTTAATTCCATTTTCTATCCAATGCTTATAGTTTCCTTCATTCACGGAGTAAACCTTGCCCTTTTCTGGAATCTTCATAAGCTCATGGGAGAGTAAATATGTTCCTACCGCAGGATCAAAGGTAAAACCATATACCCCATGCCCAGTAGTATAAACAAACATAGTGCTCGAGCCATAAATGATATAACCTGCAGCTATCTGTTTATTACCAGGTTGAAGTAAGTCATTCATAGTAGCCATTTCTCCACTAGAGGTTCTTTTAAAGATAGAAAAGATGGTACCAATACTAATATTTATATCAATATTAGAAGAACCATCCAATGGGTCAAAGGTGATTACATATTGGCCACCATTGCTGATTAATACTGCTTCCTTCATTTCTTCAGAAGCCATCGCACAAAACCGTCCTGAGGTTTTTATGGCCTCCATAAAGACATGATTAGAAAATTCATCTAACCTTCGCACCCTTTCCCCAAAGACATTGAGTTTACCAGTAAACCCCAATATATCCACCAGTCCTGCCTTACGAACATGACCTCTCACCACCTGTGAGGCAGTAGCCAATTGTTCCATAATAATGCTAAATTCACCTCTGGCTCCTGGATGTTTCCTTTGCTCTTCTAAAATAAACCTGGATAAAGGCATACCCAGTCTTTCGTCCATTTTCAGCCTCCTTAATCTAAAACACCCTTTGGTTTAGGTGGGTTGACCTTTATTGGCTTAATATATTTTTTTATATAGTCTTTAGTATGAAATACATTCAATTTTTCAAATATAAGATGAAATTTTTTTTGCAATGCAGAAAGCATTTTTTCTTTTATCTCTATTGGTAATTCCCAAAAAGTCTTTTTAAACGGCCCAAATGCCTTTTTTCTAGTCTTATAAAGAAACTGCTGTTCAGTCATACCTTCTTTCCATTCTTTTTTAAGGTGAATTTTAAGATAGTCATAAATCTCATTTTTTATATCTTCAGGTAAATAATCATAAATAATATTTTGAAATCCAGTAGCTAAATGAATTTCTGAGGTATTTACTTCAGGAAATTTATCAAAGAGTTCGTCAGGAAGAGTAGAGGCACCATGTTGCACGGCGCCAGATAAACCATATTTTTTCCTAGCCACTTCAGAAATACTTCTTAATACCTCAAAATCCAGTTTTACCTTAGCAATAGTTCCGTCTGGCAGAGGAATACCCCCATGAGCAGTGCCTGTCTGCACACTAATCTTACTTATACCCGGCATTTCACCTCTTTTTCTAAGGGTATTCAAATAACCTTCCATAAAGGCCTCAAACTCCTCTACTGTGGAATTTTTGCCTCCAATATGGCCAATTTCTGCACCCACAGAAACAGTAATGCCTTCAGGCTCCAAACTTCTAATAAACGCTGTTACTTCAGCAGTGCATTCATAATTTTCTTTTTGCTGCTCCATCAGGGTGGGTTTACTGTAATCTACTAGAGTAGATGGGTCTACATCTATATTGTAAAAACCTGCTTCTATAGCCTCTTGAGTAAGGGTTTTAATTTCTTGCAATTCAGCTTCTTTATCTTGAGCATATTTTTTCTGATTAAACTGAAAATGGTCTCCTTGAATAAAAACCGGACCAGAAAAACCTTCCTTGATAGCTGCTCCTAAAAGGCAAGTAGTATATTCTGATGGTCTTTGCTCAGTATAGCCTATCTCTGACTTGGCAATTTCAAATATAAATGCACCTATTTCTTTGGATAAAACCAGTTTAAACACTTCCCTGGCTACATCATAAGTCATTCCTCGCAAATTTACAGCCGGTACAGTAAAACCCCCAATTTCTTCCCTACCTACTGCCATATAAAGTTCATGAATAGAAGCAGGTATGATTTCTAAGGCCTGGGCTAATGCCCTGATACTCCAGCGAGCTGCGTTTTTTAAGGCCATGTCTTGGGCAAAAACAGATGTATACACTAAATCATCAATAATCTTATCTTTTAGTGCATTCTCATCTTTTACTATCAGTGTTTGTCTTTCCCACTGGGCTACACTTTTTAATGCCTCATTTAATTCCTGAATATTTTTATACAAAGTCACACCTCCATTATTTTTTCTTTTATTAAGATATTATAGATTAGGGGGGAAAGTCAAGGGATAGACAAATAAAAAATTCTAATTGTTAAGCAGTAAAAAACTTGTTTAAAAGGTGCAATTTTGAATAAGAGAAAAATAACCTTAGAGTATCCCTGATCTAAATATTAGCCCGCCTTTTTTCTTTGCATTATCACAGGAGGAATAATTAAAAGGGCGGTAGCAATTTCTCCAATGAGAACCGCTATCCAAGATTCAGTAAAGTGCCATATGGCCCCACCTGTAACCATAAACACAATACCAAAAACAATCAAAATCCCTATAATCCGCTGTATTGGCATATCAATTCCTCACAAAAATTCCTTAACTTACGCCTCTATCTCTTCATTAACTGAAACAGCTATTTTATAAAGGATGGTTACAACTAAAAAACCAGTAGCCCACACTCCCAGGGTAATCAACGCCTCAGGCACTGTAGGCCAATACTCAGTAATTTCTTCCAAAGGATTAGGCACAAAACCACCAGTGACTAAACCAAGCCCTTTGTCTATCCAGGTGGTAATTATCAATAATACACAACAAAAGGCCAATGAACCTTCATTTCTGCGTATACTAGGAATAACCAAAAGGATGCAAACTATAAACATTCCTATCATAGAGACCCACATCCAGGGCACCAACTTCCCATGTCCTTCTAATCCAACAAATAGATATTTAAAGTGATTCATATGCCCTGGTATCTGACTGTAGAAAGCAGTAAAAACCTCAAACAAGAAGAAACAAAAATTGATGATAATGCAATAAGTAATGATCTTAGCTAAAGTCTGAATGGCCTCTCTCCCTGGGTCAAATTTACTATATTTTCTTATAATAAGAGCCAGTAACACTATAAATGAAGGACCAGCCGCAAAGGCGGAGGCAAGAAAACGAGGAGCCATGATAGCAGTAAGCCAAAAATGCCTTCCAGGCAGACCCGAATAAAGAAATGCAGTTACAATATGAATACAAGGTGCCCATACTACAGAGAAAACAGCCAAAACTTTTACCCATTTGGCAGGTTCCATGTGAAAACGCTCTGCCTCTAAGGCCGCCCAACCTACTA
>Ga0190352_1000283_pt1 | contig 12912 bp, 11 predicted proteins | sample 4872131011_MG_FD_161682 | JGI IMG/M metagenome (GOLD analysis project Ga0190352, IMG submission 161682) | Hydrothermal vent microbial mat bacterial communities from Southern Trench, Guaymas Basin, Mexico - 4872-13-10-11_MG | ecosystem: Environmental > Aquatic > Marine > Hydrothermal vents >...
AGAGCTCACTCTCAATCAGAGAAGTTTTTAAAAACATAGCTTCACCTCGTTCTTCTTTTTTATAAGAGGATAAGTGACAAATGGAAGATGGAATTTGAGAATGCATATAAAGAAGCACTTGCCGATGGATTGAGTGAAGAAGAAGCAAAGAAGGAAGCCAAAAACGCCATATATCACGACTTTGATATTCCCGAAGAACTTCTCTGGGAGAACATAAGGAAGGAACCAGCCAGATTACCTGAAAACTTTTCCAAAGCAATGAAAGTTTTGGCAGAAAGGAATCCCGGGCTTAAGGATGTATTTGAGAATGTAGATTTCGTTCAATTTACCACCAATAGAGAAAATGCAGAAATATTAAGGCAGCTTGTTGAGCTTTTTAGTAGTCATGCGCTTCATCGTGTATCCCCCGATATTCTTGGAGATGCTTACGAGTGGATATTAAGGTACTTTGCCCCTCAGAAAGCTAAGGAAGGTGAAGTTTACACTCCAAAAGAGGTTATCAATCTCATTGTTAAAATGGTCAATCCAAAGCCAGGTGAAAGTGTATATGACCCAGCCTGTGGTTCGGGAGGCATGCTTATCAGTTCTTATAAGCACATTGAAAACACTTATGGCAGAAGTGAAGCAGATAAACTTTTTCTTTTTGGGCAAGAATACAACCATAAGACTCTTGCCTTGGCTAAGATGAATCTCTACATCCACGATATCAGAAATGGCCAACTTGCTCTGGGAGACACACTGCTTTATCCCAAATTTAAAGAAGGTGACAAGTTAAAAAAATTTGATGTTGTTATAGCCAATCCCCCATGGAATCAGGATGGATATAGCGAGGAGACCCTTAAAAAAGGTGAGTTCTGGCGGGAGAGATTCAAGTTCGGGTTCACATCAAAACAATCAGCAGACTGGGCATGGATACAACATATGTTAGTTTTAGCAAAAGATGACACCGGCAGAGTCGGGGTTGTTATAGATAATGGGTGTCTTTTTAGAGGCGGGAAGGAAAAGGCAATAAGAACAAGTATAATCAATGCTGACCTGATAGAGGCTGTGATTCTTCTCCCTGAAAAACTCTTTTATAATACTGGAGCACCAGGAGCAGTAATTGTCCTCAATAGAAATAAACCAAAGCCAAGGAAAGGAAAAATCTTATTTATAAATGCAAGCACTGAATACCAGCAACATCCAGATGTTCGGAAACTCAACCGCTTGGGACACGAGCATATAGAGAAGATAGTCAAAGCATATAAAGAGTTTAGAGACTCTGATGGATTTTCAAGGGTTGTAGAAATTGAGAAGATAAAAAAAGAGAACGACTATAACCTGAATGTTACACTTTATGTGTTTCCTGAGGAAGAGGTTGAGGAGATAGATGTGGTTAAGGAGTGGGAAGGACTTTGTAAGGTAGAAAGGGAACTTGTGGAGATTGACAGAAAAATTGAGAACTATCTAAAAGAATTAAGGTACTGATTAATGAAAACTGATACTTTAAAAGAAATAATCAATAAGTTAGGTGAAAAGGAGGGAGAGCACATTGAATTCAAGCTATCTACTTCTGCCTTATCAAAAGATATATGGGAAACTGTTTCTGCATTTTCAAATGAAGGCGGTGGTATAATTCTCCTTGGTTATAAAAAGCTCGGCGACAGATATGTCCCTGTAGGAGTTAAAGATCCTACAAAAATCCTTGATGATTTTACTTCTACTGTGAGCCAAAAATTCAATTTCTGCCCAGTAGTCTCTGCAAATATTGTTGAAGACGAAGGCAAGCCCATTATAATTATAGAAGTAAAAGAAGCTCCACGGTATCAAAAGCCCATTTATATAAAAGATGCAGGTCCTCTTAAAGGAGGATTTAAAAGGGTTGGTGCTACAGATATCAGACTTACCGATGAGGATGTGTACAGATATTATCTTGAAAGGATGGGGGCTCCTGATGCTCAGCCTGCAAACGGAACTATATTGGATGATATTGATCCTGCTACTCTTTCAGCATTCAGAAATTTAAGAAAACTCATAAATCCTAATGCTCCGGAATTGAGTTTTGATGATAAAGAACTTCTAAAAGCCTACAACTTATTAACTAAAGATTCTCAAACATTAACAACTGCTGGCTTACTTCTTTTTGGAAAGGAACAGATAGTAAAGACACATTTTCCAGCAGTACGCCTTGATATCATACGGATAAAAGGTATTGAATGGGGTAAAGACAGAGATCCCTTTCTTTCCCGAGACTTAACAGGAAATCTCATAACCTTGCGTTCATCAGCTATAGACTTTTTAGACAGATTCTTTCTCATTCCGTTCCACGCAGATGAAAGAGGTGAAAGGATAGAAGAAAATGCTCATCGCAAAGCCCTGAGAGAAGCACTTACCAATCTTTTAATGCACCAGAACTATTTTCACCGAAGCCCTGCGCAGATAAGGATATACAATGATAGGATAGAGTTTTATAATCCTGGTTATTCTCTAAAAGATCCATCTTTGTTTGGTTCTCCTGGTTCCGAATTAAGGAATCCCTCGATTGCTTCGGTTTTTTATGATATTGGCTGGGCAGAGGCGAAAGGGACAGGGCTTAAGACCACTATTGAATTGCTTAAAAAGGATGGTTATCCCCTTCCTGAATATTTGAATGACATCAGACACGACACTTTCACCTTAGTGCTTCCCCATCCAATAGTAGAGATTACCGAACAAGTCACCGAACAAGTCACCGAACAAGTCACGAACATGATGGACCGGAGAGCTATGACCTTAGAATTCTGTAAAGAGCCGAGATCTTTGAAAGAGATAATGCAGTTTCTTGGACTTAAACATCGCCCTAATTTCATAGAAAACGTATTGAATCCTCTTCTTAAAGCGGGTTTGTTGAAAAGGACAATTCCTGACAAACCCAGAAGCAGGTTTCAAAAATATGTTTCTGTGAGAAGGAGATAAAGTCATGGCTAAAAGTAAACATGATCAAATTGCAGAAAATTTAGCCAAAAAGTTTGGTGTAAAGTACAAAAAACACAAAGGGATTGATATAGTAACAGATAATAGAGTGATAGAAGTTGAGGCCACAAAAGGTGGGATATATCAGGGGATAAAGCAAGTAAAAAGATCCTCAAAAGCAAGATATCAAGATATATTGCTGTGAATGATAAGAATATTCAAGACGCCTTAAATGCTACTGAAGGGACGGGAATAGGGGTGATGGATGAGAAAGGGAGGATTATGATTATAAAGCGAGCAGGGAGGAAGAGAAAAGAATAATAAAAACAGCATGGTTAACGATGAAAAGAGAGGTAAAAGCCCTTTTAAACAGTAGTATAGATATTAATTCCCACTTAAAACTGCCCCCTTTTTCCCACTTAATTTTGACCCCCTCCAAGAAAAGATATAGATCCTCCATCATGGATTTTATGATGGAGGAGAAAGGAGATGCTTTCTATGGAGGCGTGGGTAACTATCAGGTATTTAAAGGCAAAGGCTTGAAAAAAATGGTTAAGGAAACTTAAAAAATAACATGAGATGGAGGAACAAAAATGGTGGAGAATATAGTAGTATTTACGGGAGCTGGGGCATCTTGCCCACTCGGTTATCCCACCACTACAGAATTTTTTGCAAAAGATCTTGTATCTGAGGTAGCTGAGAATCCTGTTCAAAAAGATGTTTTAAGAAAGGCTGCGTCATATCTTAATCTTAAGGCACCCCATGTAGATGTGGAAGCTATTCTTCAACTCCTAGATCCATTTGAGAGGTTCTTTAATGAAAAAAGTGGACAGTTTATGTTGAAGCATCTTTCTCCATCTCAAGACATTAAGGCTGTTATCCCGCTTTTACATAATATCCGACGAAGAGTTTTTAATATTTATAGTAAACCACCAGATGAAGCTGAAGTAAAAAATCTTTATAAACCCCTCTTTGACCTTTTAGATGTAAAGAACAATCGCATACTTCTATTCACCACTAATTATGATCGCGTACCGGATGTGCTTATAAAACATTACAATAATGAGGGAATAACAGTGTGGGATGGCTTCAACAAGTTTGGGGAGTGGGATCCTTCTGGCTATCAAGAAAAGTCGGGATTATATGTCTACCGTCTTCATGGATGCCTTTCCTGGGTGAGGGATAGCAATACCATCAAGAATACTCACGTTTATAAACCTATAGAAAATAGACTTGATTACCATCTAGTTCTCTATCCTGGCTATAAGGGTAATCCTTTAAAGGAAGATGAGCCTTTCTCTTATTCTCATAAGATTTTATCCGAGACTCTGAGAAAAGTTAGATTAATTGTAGTAATTGGTTTTAGCTTCCGAGATGATGCAATAAATAATGCCTTTAAAGAAGCTATTAAAACGAATGTCTTTTATATTACTCCAAAACTGGAAGAGATAAAAAGTCTAAAAGAAATTCTTGGCACACGTGTTGTCCACCCTTCAGAACCAAGTAAGTTTGAAGATCGCACATGGCTCCAACATCTCAAAAACTTAATAAATAGTATATAAGAAAAGGAGGAGAACAAATGGATATTAAAGAGATTGGGAAAAGAATACTTCAAGATGCTTTAAGCATCTTGCCGTACACACCATTTATTGTTGTTGAATGGACTCGTATTGAAAATGATAAAAAATTTAAGGAGATAGAAGGCGAGATTAAAAAGATTTGGGAGGCTATTGGTAAATTTCCTTGGAAGCGGCTTGAGGCTTACATTTTAAGGCTTTTTAAATTGTTAGAAGATAATAATTTGTTAACTACTTTTAACTTTCGGTTTTCCGAGGCCTGTATTGGTTTGGCAAAAGAAATTAACAATAAATCAAAATTAGCACAGCCAAATGATCCTGTTATTGAATACAATGAATGTGTGAAAATAATCAAAGACAAGATAAAGAATGAAGATACAAAGGTGGAAGAGCAGTTAAGACTTATTGTATATGAGCTTGAAAGAAAAGATCTAATCCATAAGCATGCTGATGCAAATTCACTCCTTGGCTTTCATGCTATTAGTCCTAAGGAGTATTTTTTCTGTAGAACTGATAGTATTTTTCAGGATTGGAACCCTCAGGAGGATGCAAAAGAAATAGTTAGATTTCTCATTAACAGTAAGAAAAATTCAATTTCAATTGAAAAGCTCGATGCCCATTTTGGTTGGGGACCAAGGCGTTTAAATTCAGCAATAGCTTTTTTACATAAGGAAAAGCTAATTCATAAAGATTATAATTTGGGCGGAATTAAATATATTCTCCCACGTATAAGGCTATCAGAAGAAGCCCATTTTTTCTTAAAGGAAGAAAACCAATAATGTCAATAATAGGCAAATGGTATAAGGCTTTTAAACAAACAGAGATTGGCAAGATACCGAAGGAGTGGGAGGCAATTAAATTTAGAGAAGTATTTTCTTGTATTAAAGGCAAGAAACCTGCAGAATTGATAGACGAGTATAAAGAAAATTATCTACCTTACTTATCCACAGAGTATTTACGAGAAAATAAAGCCACAAAATTTGCAAGAATTTCAGAGGATGTAATATCCATCAATAAGGGAGACTTGATTTTATTATGGGACGGCTCTAATGCAGGAGAGTTTTTCATTGGTAAAGAAGGGATTCTTTCTTCAACTATGGTCAAACTACAACTTAAAAAAGAGAATATCGACTCAGTATTTGTGTTTTATTTGTTAAAGATAAAAGAATATTATTTGAGTGGATTAACAAGAGGCACAGGTATCCCTCATGTAGATAGGAATGTATTAGAAAATTTGACATTACCCCTCCCCCCACTCCCCGAACAACAAAAAATCGCTGAGATTTTAAGTACGGTGGATGAGGCTATTGAGGAAGTGGATGAATCTATAGCGAAGACTGAGCGGCTCAAAAAGGGCTTGATGCAGGAGCTTCTGACAAAGGGCATTGGGCATAAGGAGTTTAAGGATACAGAGATTGGCAGGATACCGAAGGAGTGGAAAGTTGTAAGATTAAAAGAGTCAAAAGAAATAGATCTTATAATGGGACAATCCCCACCGGGAAAAAGTTATAACAAAAAAGGAGAAGGACTTCCATTTATACAAGGCAAAGCCGAGTTTGGGAATATGTATCCTTCTCCCATATTATGGACTACTCAACCTACAAAAATAGCAGAAGAGGGAGATATTTTAATTTCTGTAAGAGCACCGGTTGGAGATGTTAATATATGTCCTTATAGGTTATGTATAGGAAGAGGGTTGGCAGCAATAAGAATAAAGGAAGGTTCTAATATATTTTATTTTTATTGGTTTCAAAAAGAAAAACAACGCATTGAAAGTATTGGTAAGGGTTCTACCTTTAAGGCAATCACTAAGGATGAATTATCTAATATTTTTATTCCATTTCCCTCTCTCCCAGAACAACAAAAAATTGCTGAAATCCTGTCAACTGTTGATAAAAGGCTGGTGCTTTTGAGAAACAAAAAAGAAAAAATGGAAAGAGTAAAGAAAGGATTAATGAATGACCTGCTGACAGGAAAAAGAAGGGTGAAGGTATGATACAGAATTACGTTAAAGGCACTTGTTATGTCTTTATAGATGCTTCTAATATTTATCACTCATTTAAGAAATTGGGGTGGAAGATTGATTTCTTAAAATTAAAGAATTATTTTGAAAGTAATGTACAACTTGGAGGGATTTACTATTACAGTGCTTATGATCCGTCTTACTCTAAGCAGCGTAAATTTTTAGACTTTTTAGAAATTATAGGATATACAGTAAGAAAAAAGAAGGTAAAGTTTATAAAAGATTCTAATTTAGAAGAAGGAGGGTTCCACAAAGGAAATTTAGATGTGGAACTAACCATTGATGCGGTACATAGCCGTGATAGATTTCAAACCTTTATTCTGTTTTCCGGAGATAGCGATTTTGAATCTTTGTTAAAGTATATGAAGGCGTATAGAAAAAATTGTATAGTAGTTTCCACAAAGGACCATATTTCTATAGAACTTTTGAAGCAGGCAAAATTTATTGATTTAAAGAAGTTAAGGGGTGAGATAGAGTTGAAAGAGGGATAAAAATAAAAGTCCCTCTGCTTTAACCCAGAGGGAAGTTTTGTTCTGCCCTATCGTAATAGGGCAATATGAATATACAATATAAAGGGTATTTTGTCAAGGTCAATTAGAAAATTTTAGAATACCTTATAAGATGAGTAACTTTACAGAAAAATCTATTGTAGAAGATTATATCGTTCAGAAACTCCAAGAGAAAGGATGGAGGTTTGTCCCTGCTAATGCCCTTGAAAGGGACAGCTATGAAGAACCTTTACTTATTCCAAATCTCAGAAGGGCGTTGGAAAGGATAAATAAAGAATCTGGTATTGGGGATGAGGAAATAAACAAGGCTTTAAATGAACTTAAACTTACCGGTACAGGTATAGAGGGAGCAAAGCGTATCCTTAACTTTTATAAGTTTGGCATTCCAGTGAAGTTTGAGAAAGAGAAAGTGGTAAAGTATATCCAGCTTTTTGATTTTCCTGCCTGTGCGGGCGACCCGCACGCAGACAGGCAATCTCTTGAAAACAACGAATTCATAGTTTCAAGGCAGGTTTATTATTATGGCAAGGAAACCATAAGGACGGACATTATACTCTATGTAAACGGTATTCCTCTGGTGAATATCGAGTGTAAAAACCCGACAAGTTTGACTGAAAGCTGGTATACCGCTTACAGGCAGATTAAGGACTATGAAAGGCTTGTGCTCGAACTCTATAAATATGTGCAGATAGGAGTCGGGGCTGAGAGTATTGCACGATATTTTCCCATTGTTCCATGGCAGGATGAACCTATGACTCACGAGTGGCACGAGGAAGAGAAAGATTCAATTGACTCCATAGTTGAGATGCTATCAAGGGATGTTCTGCTTGACATTATCAGAAATTATCTCTTCTTCAGAATTGAGCGAGGAGAAGCCACCAAAGTCATAACCAGGTATATGCAATACAGAGCCGCTAACAAGATAGTAAATAGAGTTGTTAAAAATCTTAAGGGGGAGGAGGTAAAAAATAAAGGTCTTATATGGCATTGGCAGGGTAGCGGTAAGACCCTCACCATGATCTTTGCCGCTAACAAGCTTTTTTACACCGAGGAACTTGAAAACCCTACCATATTTTTTATTGTTGATAGAATTGAACTTGAAGAACAGCTTTATAAGGAATTTTATTCTTTAGATATTGTGAAACCAGAGATTATAGGTTCAGTAGATGAACTCAAGAAAATCCTTCAGTTTGATGATTATCGGGGTAAGCGAGGAGTATTTATAACACTCATTCATAAGTTCAGACCAGAGGAACTTAAGGAACTTTATAAAGAACTTGAGAAAGTTTCCAGACTCAAAGAAACAATTATGAACAGGAAGAATGTAATAGCCTTCATTGATGAGGGGCACAGAACTCAATATGGACTACTGGCTGCTCAAATGAAGAGTATCCTTAAAAATGCTTTTTTCTTTGCTCTTACTGGAACACCTATCTCAAAAAAGGGAAGAGATACCTACCTGGAATTTAGCTATCCACCAGACGAGGTTTATCTTGATAGATATTTCATAACAGATTCCATAAGAGATGGCTTCACAGTAAAGATTGCCTATCAGCCACGGCTTGAAGAAAAGGTCCGGTTAAAGAAAGATTTGCTTGAGACATTTTTGGAGACAGAGTTTGAAGAACTACCCGAGGATGTAAAAGAAGAAATAGAAGATAAGGTTAAAAAGAGGTTGAATGCTATAAAGGTAGTGCTTGAGAATCCAGAACGAATAAAGGTGATAGCAAAAGATATAGCAAAACATTTTAAAGAGAATGTTGACAGGAAATTCAAGGCTATGGTGGTGGCAGGAAGTAGAAAAGCGTGTCACATTTATAAACAAGAACTTGATAGGCATCTACCACCAGAATATTCAGAAATAGTAATGACATACAGGAGAGACGATGAGCAACCCCTCTTATATAGAGTTGCAGAAACAAGGGTAAGATATGGTTACAGAGATATAGCTGATATAAGAAAGGATATCGTGGAAAAATTTAAAGAGGAGACTTTTCCTAAAATACTTATTGTTACTGATATGCTTCTTACAGGATTTGATGCTCCTATTTTGCAGGTTATGTATCTTGATAAACCTCTTAAAGAGCACAGGCTTCTCCAAGCAGTGGCGAGGACGAACAGACCATATAAAGATTTAAAAGAAGCCGGTCTTATAATTGATTATGTAGGAATACTCAAGGAATTTAAGAAAGCCCTTGAGATGTATAATGAAGAGGACATTAAACTGGCACTTACAAGCTTCGACGAGATCAGAGAAGAATTTGTCATTCTCGTTAAAGAAATTCTTGAGATACTTAAACCTGTCTGCGTGCGTACACGCACAGGCAGGGAAGTGCCCAGAAATTATGAAAGAGAAACACTGTTAAAAGCTGTAGAGGTTCTTACCACTGAGGAAGGAAAAGAAAAGGAATTCATTGAGAAATATAAGAATTTAAGAAAGCTCTTTGAAATCCTTGGTTCTGACGATATTAAGCTTGAATATTTTGAAGATTATAAGTGGATTTCAGCAATTTATACCTACTACATGAAAATAGTGATACAGAAACCACCTGTTGAAGGAGATGTAGAGAGGTATTACGGAAAAACTGTAAGATTCATACATAAGGCTACAGAGATAGAAAAGTTGGAAACAGACCTGCCACAAGTCACTTTTGACGAAGGATACCTTAAGACGCTTGAGGAGAGGGTTAAAAGCAGAAAGGAGAAAGCTGCTAACATTCTTTTTACACTAAATAGGTTAGTTCTTGTTGAAAGACATAGAAATCCTATTTACGAGTCTTTAGTGGAAAAGGTTGAAAGACTACTTGAGCTCTGGAAGGAGAAGACAAAGGATTATGAAAGGATATATGAAGAAGGCGTAATAGCAATCAATGAAATAAGGTCTCTTTCAAAAAGACAAAAATCATTGGGCTTTTCTGACCTTGAATATTCGCTACTACTTGCTCTTGAAGAAAAATTTGGCAAACCTGCCTGCGCAGACAGGGATGAAAAGTTGTTAAATGAAGTAAGAAATATATCAGAAGGGCTTAAAAATTACATGTTTCCAGGTTGGTTTAATCAGCCTACCGTGCAAAAGAACATAGAGAGAGAAGTGAGAAGATTCGTTAGAGGTCTTAAGGGAAGATATAGCATTACTCTGGAAGAAATGGATGAATTATATAAGAAACTTATTGAGAGAGTAAGGAACTATGGAACTTCATAATATCCCATATAAAGTTTCCCATAGAGCTGTGAAGTATCCAAGATTAGAGTTTAAAACAGGAGAACTTCTTATTGTTCTTCCTCTTGGGTCTAAACCTGATATTCTTTTGGATAAATATAAACATTGGATTATCAAGCAATTTAACTTCATAAAAGGATGCCTGGAAAGCACAAAAGATAAAAACTTAATCAATAGAACAGAAGGAGAATTCAGGAAACTTATCTATTTTCTTGCGAAGGAAACATCCAAAGAGTTAAGGGTTGAATTGAATCACATTTATTTCAGAAAAATGAGGACAAAGTGGGCAAGTCTCAGTTCTGCGAAAAATCTAACAGTTAACAGGTTGATGAAATATTTACCAGAGTATTTGATAAGATATGTGATTTTCCATGAGCTGGCTCATATCATAGAAAAAAGACACAATGAGAAATTCTGGGAGATAATCTCACGCAAGTTTAAAAATTATCAAAAAATGGAGAGAGAAATGTTCATATATTGGTTTCTGGTTTCTAATTATTGTAAAAAGATTGTAAAAAGAGAAGGAATTATAGCTGAATTTACAAGTGATTGATGTGTTCCACCCTCGCTAGGGGGCACTGCCGATTTTGGAGTTTCAAAAAAAGCCGCCAAAAAATTTTTCTGCTATTATTCCCGTCAAAATAGGAATGATTGAAGTGATAATAATACGTATGATAATAAACTTCCAGCCTAAAATACTGAATTCTATAGGTAAACGGGTTAATCCACACAAAAATTTGGCTGTATAAAAGGCCATGGCACTACCTATACTTATTCCTTGTTGAAGCAGACCAGCCAGAATAGGTAATACCACATAAGGTCCCCCAGGAATAAGAAATCCTGCTACAGCAGCAAGTAATATACCCTTGGTGCCCGATTCTTCACCGATCCACATGGAGATAATCTCCTTGGGCACCATTACTTGAATTAACCCAGCCACCAAAAAAGAAACAAATAACAAAGGCAAAATTTTCACCATAAAAAGGAGACCTGTTTTTAATCCCAAAATATGTGCTCCGTTTCCCTTGCGGTAACCTACATAAATCAACACCAAAGCCAGTAGGGTCATAACAATAGTGGATCCTAGCATTTTGTCACTCCTCCTTTGTTTTTCCATTTTATTTCCCAAAAAATTCAATAAAGGATTGTAACCTCTATTTTAGAAATAGCCATAGTTTAGACTAAAAAACCATAAAAAGATTTATATATTAGAACAGGCTAGCGAGCACTTCTTTTATAACCCTTGTATTGGTTGTTTCAGCTTTTAGGTGACAGTGATACATCAAGGTTAACTTTCACCAACCTATTTATAGCTTATTTTAAAAGTAAAGTTGGTTGAAAGGAAAAAAGTTTTTTTCTTTAATTATTAAGCTTAAAAATATTAAAATGGTTCCAACCTTAAAAAATGATTTTTTATAATGTGCGTAAGGTCAGTTACTATATTTGCCTGTCTGCCCTAGCACAGGCAGGTGGGTTTTCTTTTAAAGTTATTACAGATTTGGGAAGATCACCTTTCTTTTTAGAAAACTTTTAAAAATTCTGGGAAAGTCCTGAATCTTTCTTTATAGCCTTGTGCAGACAAGTAAGATAGCTGATTAAGATAAAATTTTTTCAACCTTTTCTAAAACATGCTCAACCAAAATTTGGGGACATCCCATGACGCATCTCTACTAATTCTTATTAACTGCTTTATTATTTAAACAATTATCATGACCATTAAAATATGCAAATCATAGAGCAAAAGCATTTCGTGGAAAATGATAGACATCTATATAAACACCAAAGCAGTTTCCCAATGTAATGAATCTCTCAAAATGCTGATTATTGATGGTGGGCCGTGCAGGACTCGAACCTGCAACCTACGGATTAAGAGTCCGGTGCTCTACCAAATTGAGCTAACGGCCCATTTTCTTGTGGAGGGCGATAGGGGATTCGAACCCCTGACCTTTGGCTCCGGAGGCCAACGCTCTATCCTACTGAGCTAATCGCCCTACTCTTTAAAGAATAACTTACTTAAATTTTGCTGTCAAGGAAACCTCATTGACAAACAAACAAATTATATATACCCATTATCCATGCAAGCAGGATGGTTAGAGATAAATTTAAAGGCCATTGGTCACAATCTGAAAGAAATAAAAAAAATAATAGGGAAAAATGTTAAAACCATGCCTGTGGTTAAAGCCAATGCCTATGGTCATGGGCTGGTACCGGTAGCTAGAAAATTAGAAGAAGTTGGAGCTGATTTTTTAGCTGTAAGCTATATAGAAGAAGGCATTAAGCTCAGAAAAGCTGGAATAAAAATGCCTATTGTGATCCTTCTTGGTGTGTCAGAACTGGAGATAGACCCCGTTTTTACTTATAGATTAACTCCCATTATTTATGAGTACAAAATAGCCTCTATGCTTTCTGAAATCGCGCAAAAGAATAATACTAATATAGCTGTATTTATAAAAATTGATACTGGAATGGGAAGATTGGGAGTGTTTTATAAAGAAGCACCTCTGTTTCTTAAGAAAGTTTCAGCTTTACCAGGTCTCAAAATTCAAGGCCTTACTTCTCATCTGGCTGTTGCCGAGACAGATAAAACCTTTACAGAAAAACAAATAAATCGGTTTAAAACTGTTTTAGATGAGGCTCAAAAGGCAGGTATAA
>Ga0190352_1000286_pt1 | contig 12750 bp, 13 predicted proteins | sample 4872131011_MG_FD_161682 | JGI IMG/M metagenome (GOLD analysis project Ga0190352, IMG submission 161682) | Hydrothermal vent microbial mat bacterial communities from Southern Trench, Guaymas Basin, Mexico - 4872-13-10-11_MG | ecosystem: Environmental > Aquatic > Marine > Hydrothermal vents >...
TTTTGCTTTGATTATATTTTCTTTTGTTGGTAACCATGCCTTTTGATTAAAGGCAAATAAATAAACTTCATTTTCTTTAGCTACTTCTTTAATTAAATTATAACTTCTTTGCATTACACCACCTTTAGGCGGATAGGGTAAGATATGGGAAATCCAAAGGATTTTCATTATTTGTTTTTTATCAAGATACAATCAATATGATTTATAAATAATTCCCTTATAATAGGTATTTTGGTTAAAAATTTTATCTTTTTTACAGCATGGTAATTTATATATTCAGCAGCAAGTCCTGAATTTTTAATTATTTTTTCAAATTTTTTTACTGTCATTTTATTAAGTCTACCTTCTATTTCCTCATACCGTTTTGCTCCATCTGACCTAAAATAGGTACGTACTTTCATAACTGTTGATTCACTAAAAAATAAATTTACCCATGGCATTTTAGTAAAAAAATACATATGGGCCCCATAAGGGGCATACCAAGGAGGACCAAATGTAATATAGATTTTTCCTTTTGGTTTAAGCAATCTTTTCCATAATTCTACAATGCCCTCAGGATCAGAATAATGTTCAAAACTATTTTGACTTATAATAATATCAAAATACTCAAAAAATTCATCAGTTATTTTTGTTAAAAATTTAACTTTATTGCTGACCTTGTGTTTTTTTGCTAAATTAATTCCTTCTTTAAAAACTTCTTCTCTAATATCAACACCGACAACAAATGTGGCTCCTTTCAAAGCCATAGCTACTACTTGAAAGCCTGAACCACAACCAAAATCTAAGACTGCTTTATTTTTGATATCTTGCAAAAAGTGGGAACCAAATGCCGAAATAAGGATATCTAACGCATTATCAATAGTATATTCTACTTTTGACTCTTTATAATCAGATTCATCAGGCTTCCTACTAAAAATTAAAAGAATTTTTTCACTGAGCATGAGTTTCTAATCTTTCCGAAGCTAAGACAAAATTATTTGCTCTTGTACTGTATTTTTTAATGCTACACAAATACCCATAAGTAGCCAAAAATGGGGATAGTATAGTACTGAAAGAAATATGCCAGATACTAAATAGCCAAGCATGGCACCAGTTATACCAAAGATGATAAATCTTATTTTGTGCATTTGCTGAATTATTTCTTTAGATTGATTTTGTTTTAAAAAAATTCCTTTTCTTTTTTAAGTATCCATTTTAAATCTTTATAAGAAAAATATAGCATTCCACTAAAAAGTAAAATGCCTACTAAACCAAGTTCAGGGTAAAATAATTATGTCTTCTTTTGTTGGTAACCATGCCTTTTGATTAAAGGCAAATAAATAAACTTCATTTTCTTTAGCTATTTCTTTAATTAAATTATAACTTCTTTGCATTACACCACCTTTAGGCGGATAGGGTAAGATATGGGAAATCCAAAGGATTTTCATTATTCTTTTGAACAAATGGCTGTATATAATATTTCAATAATGCCTAAATAGACCTTAAGAATATTTTTAAATTTTTTTGATTTTAAATATATTTTTTTTATTTTATTGTAATCCTCGTGGTCTTCATAAAGAATTTTAAAACCGTGTTTTTTAAGTATATTTTGAATGCTTTTATATGAATAAGAATGAGGATGTCCTTTATCCACGTTTAATTTTGCTAAAATAGAGTGTAAAAAAGTTCCCCAATTTGTTCTTATATTGACTGTAAAAAACATTAAGCCATCTTTTTTCAAAACCCTATGCATTTCTTTCAATACTTTCTTAGGCTCATGTGTATGATCAAGTACATTATCAATAATAACTAAAGAAAATTCTTCGTCCTCAAATGGAAGTTTTTCCCCACATCCTTTAATATATTTAACTTTTGGGTCTCTTAAGGCAATAAGCTCTGCATTGCTGCTAAAGAAATCTTCTAATGGTTCAACAGCATATCTTTCTTTGCCCCATTTTAAAAAGCTAATTATTCCTATTGGTCCTGAGCCAATTTCTAAAATTTTACAATTTCCCTTATCAATGTTTGCATATGGAGCTATTTTCTTTTCTAATTCCCTTGCCTTCCAACCATACCAGTCTAATTGTTTTAGGGCACCACTGGCTATTTTATCGGCAATTCTTTGCCAGTGTTTCTTTTCGTATTCTTGAGCCTGTAGCCAACGATTTTTAGCCACCATAGTTTCCCTCCAGTTTACTATTGATAACTATATTTCTTAATGCCACACAAAGACTAATTAGTAGCCAAAAATGAGGATAATAAAGGACAGAAAGAAATATGCCAGATACTAAATAGCCAAGCATGGCACCAGTTATACCAAAGATGATAAATCTTATTTTGTGCATTTGCTGAATTATTTCTTCAGATTGATTTTGTTTTAAAAGAAATTCCTTTTCTTTTTTAAGTATCCATTTTAAATCTTTATAAGAAAAATATAGCATTCCACTAAAAAGTAAAATGCCAATTATGCCTAGCTCTGGTATAAGGGTAAAATAAAGGGAATGGATTGCTCGGCCTGCTCTACTACGACCATGAAGGCCACCTGGTGGTTCATATCTTGAGATGTGCCATGGGGCATTTCCTTGGCCTACCCCTATTATAGGATGGTCTAAAAACATGTGCCAGGCCAAATTCCATAGATACCAGCGGTCTTCTCCTGTACCTTTTTGAATATTCTCCTCTTTTATGCTTTTTACTTCTTGCCAGTATTTTGGAGAAGCACTGAAATAGAGAACACTTATCATAATGGCAACAATTATAGTAGATAAGACCTTTTTGGGTGTTTTATACCAGCAATAAAGAATTACAGGGACTAAACCGACAAATCCTCCACGGGAAAAGGAGGCCACATTGGCGGCAATAAAGATGCAACAAGCAGAAAGATAAAGTATTTTCTTTTTTGTGGAATCAGTTTCAAGGAACATAAAATAGGCAAAAGGAATGGCCATGTTCATTATTAAGGCAAAGTCATTTTCATCGCCCATAAAGGCAGAGTTTGGAATTCTACCGCCGTGTTTTAGACCTATTAGGGCACATACAAGGTTAATCATTATCCAAAAGTCTATATACTTTGTCAATTTTTCAAAAGAATTTACATAAGTTATTATACTCATGAATATAATATATTTTAATAGCATCGAACGGGTCATGTTATATGCAAAAAAATTATTTCTAGCAATTGGAACGTGAATCATCATAAGTATTATAATTCCTAGAAAACATTTTGTCTGAATGTTCTTTAGGTTAAATAGATTGCGAGAAAGTAATAGTGTTAACAATAAAATTGCTTGGATAATCATAGGAATGTGTAATACCCCTAATGGGGGAAATAAGCTCTGTGGCCTACTATAATCAAAAAAGAGTAAAGTTAATAGTAAAAAGTACGGGAGACCAGACTTTTTATCCTTTGTTTGAATTGAATTCTTCGTCTTTGTTGTATTGTTTAGGAACATATAAGTAGACTTTTACAATTCGATTTTTGACACTTGTCCAAGATGGAAACTCTTTGATCAAATGACATTCTTTTGCCAGCCAATTTCGAAATTTGAAATCTCTATCTCTAATGCTTAAACTATCATCGTCTACTAGAAACCATTTTCTATTTGCTTTTTCTAACAACTCTATATCTATTGGAAAATGTAGCCATACTGTTTTATTTGTCTTAGACTTTACCAAATTCAAGGGGGAGATATCTAAATAGTAATTTACCACTGGCTCAGTAAAGAAGATTTGGTCTTCGGATCTTAATTGTTTTTTTACAAAAAAGGTAGCTTCTTTCCATCTTTTTCTATATCCATACTCATGGGTATAATAGAGATAAACTTGGCTAAAAAGTGTTATAAAAATAATGGTTGTAAATCCAAAAGAGAGCAATTTATATTTGCTATTTTTAAATAATTGATAACTACCCGTAGCACTGAGAATTAAATAGGCTGGCAATGTGTAGAAAAGCTTGCATGAACCAGCAGCAGCCATAAGAGCAAATAGACATATTAGTAATAAGGGAACGGCAGCATAACATGTTACTAAAAAACCTGCACGGTGCTTATGGAATATTAACCAAAGGGAAGAAAAGAAAGCACTTACCATAATGGGAATACTCATATAGTAGGTAAAACTCATTAAAATATAAATTGGATTATGTCCTGGGAAAATTTTATAATGTCTTTGGGGACTGGTATGATGCAAAAATGCAAATAACAATTTAGGTGCTAAAATTGCTAATCCTAATAAAAGAGGGAAGAAAAATAGTAAGATGTTCTTTAAATGCCAACCAGGTGGTTTTTTAAATGAAAATATTTTTATCCCAATCAAATATATCACAAAAGCTGGTATTAAAAATATAATGGAGTAATGGATCCATAAAGATATTATAAGCGCTAAGCTAGCTATAAATATATCTTTTCCTTTGTTATATTCTATACCTGAAAAAAAGAAGTATAATGTTGCCAATCCGGAAAGAAGAAGTAACGAGTAATATCTAGCATTTTGAGACCAAAAAATATGCCAGGGTAAAAGTGCCAGGAAGCTAGCACAAAGTCCCGCTTCAACCTTTCCAAACATTTTCTTAAAAACCAAATAAGATGTCGGCACAGTTAATATTCCTGTAATACATGGGAAAAGTCTTATAGACCACTCAGAAAGCCCCAAAGTGGAAATAAATATTTTTGTTATTAAATAGTGAATGGGAAACAATCTCGACTGTTGATAAATTTTTTCAAAGATGTGAAAACAATTTGAAAATGTTATAGAAACGCTATCATAAATGGTATTTACCTCATCTATCCATAAGCTCCAGTCGCCTAACTTATGAAATCTTAAAAAAAAAGCTACGCTGGTAATAGCAATAAGGTAAGTAACTTCAAGTAAACATGGATAGTTTAAAACTTTAATCAATTTGCTCCTTTTATCCATTACTTTACCCTATTATATTTTTTGATAAATCTTTCATCATGAATAAAAATTCGTCTCGGCGACCAATTTCCTTATAACCTAACTTTTTATAAAAATTGATAGCTTTTTGATTTCTTGATTCAACACTTAACCAAGATCGTAGATAACCATTCTTAGCATGTTTATGGAGAGCCATGGTTACAAGTTGAGTTCCCAAACCTTTTTGTTGAAATTCTTTTTTTAAAGCAATGGAATATATATGTGGAAATTTTCTTAAACTTTTAGCAAGAGGATTTCTGTAAAAAGATCCTCGATTTTTAATAAATATGCAAATGAGATTAAAAGGTATTCCATATTTACCTTGTAAAATATGTTTAAATACAGTTAATAGCCATTTTAATAATGATAATAAATGTACTTGTCGATTAGATAAAGGGGCTATTATATAGCCTATAATTTGTTTATTAATTTCTACTACCCAAAATGATTCTTTATTTAAAATAAGATGCAATATCAGATAATCTTGTAGGAAATAGAATTTGTAACGGGCTTCTATAATGTTATTTAATCTATGTGAAAAATAAGAGAGGTAAATCTTAGCTACCTTAGGAATGTCGCTAATATGTGCTGGTCGTATTTTGAAAGTCATTATTAGGCGGGTATGCGTTTTCGGATGGGTGGGCCTATCAATCTTGTGAGAGATAAGGGTAATCGTTGCCATACTTGTGTTAATCTTTGATATCTAGGAGCACTAGGATCAATATGAGGAATTTGAGATATTTTATTCAAGATGTACTGGTAATATACTTGATGAGGTTTAGCTCCCCATTGAGTTTTAAAATAATATGTGCCTTGCTCTTTTCTGCTACGGGTAAAATCTAATATTTTATAATTGTTCCGACATGCATAGTCTATTGTTGTCCAGAAACTTAAATTATTAGGACGATAATTTAAAAATTGACGGTCAGATGCGCCATATTTTGCAAGGATTGTATTTTTAAAGGAAAAGAAAAGAATACCAGCAATTGGCTTGTTGGTATAATAGACAAATGTAATCAACATATCATTTTTAAATAATTTGGCTAATATTTTAAACCACTTAAAACTATGTACAGGTGTTCCTAAGTCCCGAATGCTTTTTGAATACAAATCATAAAATAATTTTATATTTGTTTCTGTGGAATTTACAACTTGAGCTTTAAGTCCATATTTGATAGCTTGCCTAACCGCCTTCTTTGCTCCTCGTTTTACTTTTTTCTTCCAAATGTTAGATGGATTATGGTCAAGTTCTAAAATTAAAGAAAAATAAATTAGTTTATTTAATAAAATTTTATTAATTAATGGATACAATGTTCTTTGTTCTAGGTATACTGCCCCATTTTTCTTACAAATATAATCAGCCCTTTTTAACAAAGCTTCGGCGACTTCCATAGATTCTGCAACAATACCACCATAATTGCTATAAGGCAAAGAAATCAGAATTTTTTTGTAAAAGATATCTCGCATCAAAAATAAAGGGAAAATTCCTTTAATGTTGTTTTTACTTTTGGCTAAAATGTAAAAACTAGGTAGACCATAGACCTTTTCTATAGCTTCTTTCCATTCAATGCGGTGGTAAAAACTGGCTTTAGATGAATACATCACAAATTCTTGATAAGCAGCTCTATCTTTTTCAGTATAAAAGGTAATTTCCATTTTCTTAACTTTTTGAAAAGGTAGTAATAAATAATAGTGCAATGAGATATAAAGAGCCATGAACTACATAAGCGAAAAACAATATCATTATCGAATATGCTATCGCTGATTCCTTTGTGTACCCGATAAGTGAGAAAAAATAAATTAAAATAGCATCTCTAGTGCCGATTCCCGATATAGAAATAGGTAAAAAGGATATTACAGCAATAGAAGATATACATATAATAAAAAGTCCTATTGGCATTTTTACTCCAACTGATAGCAGTACAAAGTAATTACAACCCAAGTATATAATAAACCAAAGAATTGTAATTATTAATGGGAAAATTAATTTATTGGTTGAAATATGTTTAACATCTTGGCAAAATTCATTAATGTTAGAACAAAAATGGGTCCATACATGTTTAGGTAAAATAAATTTTATTACTTTCTTCAAAATATTCTTGGCTGTAGGGTTCCAAAAGAGAAAAAATAAAATTATGCATACAATGCCCATACCAAACAAAACTGGCATACAAATTTTTTTAAAGTTTACAAAGGGATAAAAGAAAATTATTTCTAACATTATAAATAATAAAAGTATATCATACATTCTATCAAGTATGACACTAATAGAAGCCCGTCCCATTTGGTACCCTTTATCCATTAAATACTTTACTTTATAAAACTCTCCTATTCTGCCAGGTGTTAAAGTTCCTAGAAACATGCTTATTATATAGTAACAAGTTAATTCTGATAAACAACAATTTATATTTTGGTGTTTTAATAAAATGCTCCATCGCCAGCTTTTTAAGAGAAAACCAAGAAAAAATAAAATTAATGCGTAAAAAAAGAAAATAAGTTTTATTCTATAAAGGATATCAAATACTTCATGAAAATTTATTTTCGTGAGAATTAATAAGAAAATAAAGACCCCAATAAAACGAAAAAGCCACTTGTTTATATTCTTCATGTAAGTTTACTATTTACAATGTCTCTGTAAGTTGTCAATGTAATGTTGTTGTTTTGAATTGTTTTTTGTATTTTTTTATCTGTTAAAATAGATATATCTTGTTTACGTTGTTTTTGAAGCCAGAGTTTGGTTTTAGATAAATCTTCGTCAGGATAGCCTGGATGGACCATAATTTCAGTTACTCCTTTTTTTAGGCTACAAATCAAAGTCATAAATTTTTTGTAATTTAAATATCCTTCTTGAGATATGCCCCAAAAATGATCAGTTACATATATTCCACGTTGGAAACAACTCTTTTTGGCTCTTTTAGAATAATAGTATAAAACTAATTGGGGTAATAAACGTTTTATGTTTAAAAATCTAAAGGACAAAGGTTCAAGAGGAATTCTTATTGCAGGAATGTCATACTTTTGACAAAGGTCAAGTACTAAAGGGAAAATATAAGAAAGGATATGAACATGATGGTGACTATCAATAAAATAGATTTTTAAACCTGAATTGAAAAATTTTTTTATTTGAGCTTCAAATTCCATTTTTATTTCTTTAATTAGCTCAACTTTAATCTTTTGTAATAAAAAACTACGAATAGAATATTTAAAAGCACCAGATGGAGTGGTAAGGGATGGAAGGTTATTATGAGGTAAAATAGAGTAACCTGTGGTGATATTTAGGTGAACTCCTACATCTAAAGAAACGTTTTCCTTTGCAATGGCAACTGCATGGTCGAAAGCAAATCCATTAACCATAAGAGATGCGCTTGTTAAAGTGCCATACTTATGGCATTCCAATATTCCTCGGTTAATGCCTACTGAAAGCCCAAAATCATCGCCATTTATGATGAGATATTTTTCCATCTAAAAGTTAATGGTTTCCTTTATTTGGTAATGATCATCAGGTTTTTTATTAATATTAATTATTAACTCACTAACTAAACCTATAGAGATAAATTGGATACCTAAAATGATAGCGAGTAATGAAAGACCAAATAAAAATGGCGATTCTTTAATGGGTATATTATAAACAAATTTCAGGAAATATAAAGCCGCTATAGTACTAAAACCACCAAATATGGTAAGTAAACCTATACCTCCAAAAAAATGGAGTGGTCTTTTAAAATATTTTTTTAAAAACATCACCGTTAACAGATCAAAAAAACCTCTAAAAAATCGTTCCCAACCGTATTTTGACTTCCCATAGATCCGTGGAAGGTTTTCTATTTTTACTTCAGCAATTTTGTAACCTTTAGCATGCACTAATACAGGAATAAATCGATAGAGTTCTCCATAAATTTCTCCAGGTAAAACTACTCCCTTACGAAAGGCCTTAAATGGGCAGTTAAAATCATGTAATCTAATTTTGGTTAAGACGTTAACTACTTTGTTAAAGATCTTGGAGGGCCAAGCACGATAAGGATTCCCTTTACCTTTATATTTCCAACCGGAGACATAATCATAACCCTCATCTATTTTTTGTAAGAACTTGGTAATCTCAGCCGGATCATCCTGAAGGTCACCATCCATAGTTACTATGATTGAGCCATTTGCGTGAGCTATACCTGCGGCGTAAGCGGCTGCCTTACCAAAATTCCTGCGGAATTTAATTATTTTGACATTTTTATCTTGTTTTAAAATTTCTTTAAGTACCTCAAAAGTTCCATCTGTGCTTCCATCATCAATAAAAATGAGCTCCCATTGATTACCCAATGTGTCCATGACATTTTTTATTTTTTGGTGTAACAGTGAAACATTCTCTTTCTCGTTAAATACGGGAATGATAATAGATAAACTTGCCGTTTGTTTCATATTCCCTCCTCCTTAAACATCTTTTTATTTTCCTATCTACCTATTTGTGAATTCCCATTCAAGCAATAAGACCAAAAAACATAAAAAGATATAGGCCTTTATCCACCTTGACCTGGAATAAAAATAAACATTCCATAAGTCTTGGGTAATCCTTTTGCATGAGTTCGTTGTTAAGAGAGTCTTTTCACCTTATATATGCCACTACATTTTTCACAAAATAATCGGTTCGCTTTTCATTCCTGCCTGCCCTACCTACGGCAGGCAGGCGTCGGACACGGGCAGACAGGTATGTGCATTTTTACCGCATTTTGTTTTTTGGATAGAGTCAAAATACCTGCCTGTGGTAGGCAGGGAGATTTTGCTCTCAAAGTTAGGTCAAAAAGGGAAACTTCTTTTTCTACTGTCTTGATAGATTTTTCTATAAAGTTCTCCCCTTTGTAACAGGGCATGAGGATGGATAAGGTTAGCATGTTAGGACGTTAGCACGTTGGAACGTTTTGCACGTTAATACCCAACTTTGACACCTGAAAATCAAAATTTGCCTTATTTGGGCATTTTTTATCCCTGCCTGTGGTGGGCAAGGAGGGGTTGCTATCAAAGTCAAGAATGTATTTATCAAATTATGGACTTAAGCACTCTGCTGGTATTATATAGCAATATCAAAAATATTTCTTTGAGTTTTGCAATACCAAATGGTGTAACATCCTTAGGCGATTTTTAAGGAAGGTTGTTTCTTCTGTGGTTAAGAATTTGAGAATATGCAAAATAATTGGGAAAATGCATAAAATGCTTGATTTTATAACAATTGAAAGCCATAAATTATCAATTGATACAAATGTAGATATTTCAAAAATAATTATAGCAGCTAAGCTTATTTTTAATATTCTTATAAATTCAAAGTTGATATAATATACTTTTTGAGCAGCATATAAAATAGCAATTGCACAAATAAAAAATGAGATAACTGTAGCTAAAGCAGCTCCTATCATTCCATATTTAGGTATTAGTAGAAAATTCAAAATAATATTAATAATTGCAGCTAATCCTCTAGTTAGAGGTAAATATCCACTTTTTCCTTTTATTAATAATCCTACTTGGAATACGTTATCAGAACACATGAAGACCATGGATAACACAATAAGTGGAATCACTTTGTAAGCATTCAAATAAGCTGGATCAGCTATAATAACTATGAGTTCACGAGCAAAAATGGAGATAGCAAGACCTACTGAGAAGAGTAAAAATAAGAAATAAGTGGCAAAGCGTGCATAAATTTGTTTGGCATCAGGTCTATTTTGAACTTCAAAGATATAGGCATTCCAAATAAGATTAAAGGGAACAGCTATTAAGAATACAATAATCATTCCCATTTTATATCCAAGGGCATAAAGTCCTATTGTTTCCATATTACAAGAAAGACGAAGGATGTATCTATCGGACCAATTCAATACGAAAGCCATGATACCTGCAGGAACAAAGGGAATACCATATTTAAGCATGTCTTTTAATTTTGAAACCCGAAATTTTAGACCGCATTTTCTTAATATTTGGGCAGTGAGGTAAGAACCTAAAAGTATTGAAGTGATTAGTGTTGAATAAAGGATACCTTTTATGCCTATTTTAACAATAGCAACAAAATAGATGTTTAAGGATATTGCTATAAGAGTATAAGTTAAGGAAATAATAGTAAAGAAAAGAGATTTTTGTTGTGCTCTTAGGATCGTTTTTGCCAAACCAAGGACAGAACCAAGGAGTAGGTTTATGAATAAAAGAGAAAATAAATATGCATATTGTGTTGAACCAAGGATATACCGAGAAAGGATTTTACTTGTTGGTAATAAAACAGAAACGAGAAATGTTCCAAAAAATATATTAAATATTAAAGCTGTGCTTAAGACTTCATCTTTTTCCTCTTTTTTATTAGTGATATTATAATATTTTAATATAGCTTGATTTATACCTAATCCCAAAAAATAGCCGATGATATAACCTGTAAGATCAATTAACTCTAAGATACCATAGTCCTTTGGTGTTAAATAATGCGTATAAAGAGGGATAAGAAAGAAGCCAATGGCTTTACCTAAAAGGATACCTGTACCATAAATTAGGGTGTGTTTGCTGAGTTTTTTAAGTTCGGAAAGCATAGGTTATCACGTTGACATGGATATTTTTTGAAATAACAATTTAAATATAGTTGTTCATATCTTGAGACCATTTTTTTAACAGTAAAATGTTTAAGAAAGCGCTTGTATGCATTTTCTGCAAGAGAAGCTGCGAGATTTGAATTTTTTAGGATTCTTAAGATTGTGCTTACTAATGCTTCAGGGTCTTTAGGAGGCACAAGTAAACTTGAGTGATTATGAATTACAGCTTCTGGAATTCCGCCAACTTTGGCAGCAACAACAGGGACTTTGCTAGCCATGGCTTCAATTAGAGATAATGGTAGGCCTTCTGATAAAGAACATAAAACAAAGACATCCATGATTTTAAGAAGTTCTTTGACATCATTTCTAAAGCCAAGTAATTTTACATGAGAAGCAATACCAAGATTTTGTGCTTCTTTTTTTAATTTTTCTTCAAGCTCGCCCCTGCCAATAAGGAGAAATTTTGTATTTGGAAATTCTTTTATAACTTTTTTAGCTGCTTTTAGTAAATAAATTTGACCCTTTACAGGATAAAGATTAGCAACATTGCCTATTACAAATTCGTTGTTTTTTATGCCAATTTCTGCCTTTTTCCTTTGAATGTCTATGGGTTGTTCATATTCTTTTAGGTCTATGCCATTGTAAATAATAGCGATCTTTTGTTTTGGGACTTTACTGAGCTTTAAAAATTTATCTCTTGTAAATTTGGAAACAAAAACAATTTTATCTGAAAAATGTGAGATGGTTTTTGCTTTAATGAGCGTCTTTTTGTCTAATTTTTTTGATGTATGATGAATATCGCCATGTTCTGTAGATATGTGTGGTATGCCTGCAATTTTTGCCGCAAGTGAAGAATAAAAATTCATATCTAAAAGGTGAGAATGAATCAAATCAATTTTTTCTTTTTTGATTATGTCGACCAAATTTTTGATAAGTTTCAAATCAAAAGAACCACCAGAGGGAATTGTTTTCACTTTCACATCATGATTTTGGAGTTGTTGAAAAAGCCATCCATTTTTTAGCAAACCCACAATAGATAGGTATTTGTCTTTTGAATTTTTGGCAAGTGTAAGTAAAAGTTTTTCAGCACCACCTGGGCCAGAGGTTTGGATTAGGTGTAGGATTTTCATGGTTAGCACGTTAGAACGTTAAAACGTCAGGCTGTGTGAAAACCAACTTTGAATTTTTATTTTCCCACTATTCCACATTATTTGATTACAAATTGGGTTTACTAAACCACTTTTTATCAGTATTTTACCTCTTTCTCCCACTTTTTGCGACACTT